>MDTE01192398.1_pt1 | contig 29122 bp, 26 predicted proteins | sample 811231 | NCBI WGS metagenome assembly MDTE01 (sample SAMN05326651, study PRJNA326480) | marine metagenome | isolation source: seawater | place: Indian Ocean: Red Sea | collected 2010 | reverse complement strand
CTCGATTCGGTGCATAGGTCCTCATAACGCACGATCAGAGTTGCACGGGAAAGTTCTTTGTCGGCCGCTATGGCTTTGTTGAGGAATGCGTATACGTCATTCCAGTAACAGGCCCAGCCGCGAACCTCTTCACCGCACTCCCACATCCCCCGAATGGCTTGAGTCTGGCCACCCTGCCCAAAATTGATAGGTCGGCGGTCCAGGCCGAATTCGAAATGGCCCACCCGCTGCATGTGGTTCAAGATGCGGTGATCGCGCTGCTCTTCTCCACCAAGAATGCGATGTTGCTTTGCAAGCGAGGCGATATGCGCCCCGGGCTCTCGGACCATGACGACAAATCTGGCATCGGGCGCCATTTTTCGAAGGTATCCGAGCCGAGCGATGTTGTAGTTCCCTTTCGCGAGATACCGGCTTCCGCCCCGGATCAAAATCAATTTGCGGATGTGATCCTTGTAAAACGCTTCGAAGTCCGGAGCATGAACCTCACCATCGAGTACATTGGAAATAGTTGAATCGTGCACATTTGGAAAGAAATGCATCCATAGCATCTCTTCCATGGCTTCAGGACTACGCGAAGTAACCTTGATGCGATCCTTGTGGACTCGTTCGGTAGCCAACTCTTCCCGCGTAGCCATCCGCGCGAGCATCCAGTTCCACCAGTAGGGCGTGAATAGAAACGGGAAATCCCGGTACTGGTGCGAGCAGAGCTCCGGATGCGTCGAAAGCCATTCGAGTAAGATCGTGGTGCCCGACCGTGCCAGCCCGCAGATGTAGATAGGACGTTCCAGTTCCACCTCAGCCAGAGACTCGGTAAGGAAGTGGCTCTCGATCTTGCCGAGCCGCTCCCAAAGACTGCCGTGCCGAGCCAGGAACCCACCCCAGAAATCGATCCAACCCTCAACGCGAAGTCCTGACGGTTCGGACATTACACCCGCCCTTCCCCTATCAAGAGATCACGTCTTTGAAACACTCGTACGAAACCTCGCTTCACTCGATCCTCAGGCCAAATTTGAGCAACAGTGACCACAGCACCAGCGCAGCGAAATATGCCACCTCCCAGGTGGCCAGGTAGTCGGGGGCTCCGGGAATCAAGAGGCGATGCTCGACATCGAACCGCAACCGGGTGATGGATGATCCTTCAGCAAGGTATCCTTGTGGGTCGACGAGGAGGTGGTTCCACCAATTGAATGTGCTTACCTCGCGCACTGCCTTCTGCGACGGCTTTAACGTGTAGATGAGATCCTTCGACGACCAAATGGCGATGTCGGACCTACCCGGTTGCCAGGGCGCCCTGAGGATTCCTTCTCCGGTCTCGTCAGCCTTCGGATCGTCGATGCGCAGCGTCGCCCCAGCAGGCGAGGCGACGATTTCAAGATACTCCCCGGCCGCTGGATGGTCATATCCATAGGCCCAGGACATCCACCACGCGACAAACAGGACGGGTAGTCCCGATACCGTGCCCGGGCCTATCACCTGCCCCAGGAGTCGGAAGGAGACACGGAGATTTTTCAGGGCGACCGTCATGACCTCGCTGCCGCCGGCCTCTCCTTCTGCCTTAAGCTCCAAACGAATGTCACGGAGCTCTCTCTTGGTAGCGCGAATGCGCGGCTGATTGGACAGCAGGGCATAGAGAGCCATTGCCGCAGATCCACTAAGCACACCCCAAACCACGACGCAGGCCAAGTCGGGCAACACGGCCGTCAATGCATCGTTCAGGAACGTAAGGGCTTGATAGACGGGGTTCAGCACCCCCATCAATCGCCACCATCTACCGATTGGACTTCTTCGGCCGAACCGGCTGCCGCTTTGGCCTCGCGCCGGCGCCGGAGCATCGCCCGGACAGGCCAGTACAGGATGGCCCACAGCGCAACGCCAATCGCCGCCAGAACGGCGCCCAAGGCCCCCAACATTGTGATGCCGGCGCCAGGACCGAAATAGGCTGCTGCCGGCGCTGCTGTCAGGCAGGCCATCAGGCACAGCCAAAGCGATACCACATGCCCGGCCGATTTCAGTTTGACCGCGCCCTGTGGCTTCTTCTGCAGGTCGATTCTCATTTCAGAAATGTAGCAAAATCTGGAGGAATGCGAATGGCTTCGGTAACAATTCTGTTCTCTCCAACGGTGTCGCCCTCATCCGCATAGTGCAAGTTTCGGTATTCCCAAACAATCTCACCGCCCACTCCACTTTTTCGATCCGGCTTGACCTCGATGGCACGCCCATCTTCGGACAGGGTGATCAGAACATTGCCGTTGGGAAGCATCTGCTGATTGCCCATACGCTTTATGTAAAAGTGTGAACCGGAGCCCTCTACTTCCTGATAACGCCACTCAATGGCGCCAGAACCCGGATTGATCTCCAGAACTCTTGTCTGGCGGCTCGGTGCCCCGCGGTTGTCGAGAACGATGAGGTTGCCGTTCTCGAGGAAGTCAGGATCATGTTGGCGGTCAAACAAAGCGGTAAGCGCCCACTTCACTCGTTTCGACTGCCTACCAATGACCGCGATGGTGTTTATCTCCCTCATCGAAACCAGAAGGTCTCCCGGGGAAAACTTTGGAAACTGGTTAGCCAGAGATCGAGGCAGGATGTCGATGTTGTTGGTATGGCTGGGATCATCAATTAGATGGATGTCACGATCCGGGAAGTAGTTGACACTGAAAATTCCCTCGTAGTCACTTCCGAGAAACGCTCGCATGATTGGGTATTCGTTGAGAAGCCTGCCATCAGCCGAAACCTCAGCTATGTAATCCTCAAAGAACGGGCCCGGAAATCCTCTGAGTCCTTGATCCCGATTTGCGCGCCAATGGCTTGCAACCGTGAAAATCGTGCCGTCTTCGGACACGCTGACATCGTGATGAGAGTTTATGGCGAGTTTCCAGATAATCTTGGAGTCCCTGTCAATTCTGACGAGCCCACCTCCTGGTGGAAAATTACCGCCTTCAAACGTGAAAACGACATCACCGTTGGGAAACAGGTGAGAGCCATGCCAGACAATTTCATCATCTGATCCAACGCTCTGGATATGCGGGGGGTTTGTCCATACGTCCGAAAAACTCGCCTGCCAGCGATGCACAACCCTTCCGTGAAGATCCATCAAGACGGCTCCGGCGGAACCATCAAAGTGTCCGGTGGCGAATGTCAATCCTTGTTGCGTCAAACTGGGGTCGTGAGCGACAACCCGACGCTCGCTCTCGGCAAGGCGACTATGCGGGTTAGGCTCAAAAGCCAGTCGTTTTCTGTACGCATCGACGGCGTCCTTGGCCTGTTTGAGCAGGTCGTACGGCGGATATTGATAGTGCCCCACACCAATCCCCCCCAGGAACGTGATGAACGACACGCCGATGACGAAGCAGAGGATGGGAAACAGTTCTCTCAAGAGGATCGCCTTATTGTTGGTTGGCCAGCCGAAGGTGTCGAAAGGCTCAATGCCGACGCGAGACCGTGTCAGGCCCCCGCCGGAGAAGCGTCGTGGCAAAGGCATACACGTACCAGCGCAGGTATGGGATGAGCCAGTTCAATACCTTGAAGCGACTCTTGCCCTGACCGCTGCCACGCTCGAACCACTGCACCGGCACTTCTCCCACTCTCCACCCCAGCCGATGCGCTTTCACCAGAAGTTCCAATGAGTACGTGAACCCCTCACAAGATTCGATTTCGATCTCGTTCAGCACCCGTCGAGAGAACATCCTGAATCCGTTGGTCGCATCCCTTGTCGGTAGGCGAGCCAAATGAAACAACGTAAATGCTGCACTTCGTACCAGGACTGACTTCAACCACGGACAACCCACCATGTCACCACCCGGAATGAATCGGCTCGCGCAAACCACATCACAACCTGCCCTGAGCTGATCCACCATGGCATCCAGGCGACCCGCGTTGTAATCATCATCCGCCGGATAAACGAGAACACCTGGTGCCTCGCTTGCCGAGAATCCAGCCAACACCGCTGCGTGCGGCCCTCGACCGGGATTCTTCACAAGTTCGAGATTGACCTTCTCCGACTCGTAATCGCGAAGTGCGACGAGCGTATCGTCCTCTTCAAAATCGTAGCAGATCAACACTCTAAACGAGGTACTGACGCCCTCCGCAAGAGCATTCAAAACACGGTGAATGTTGCTCCCTTCGTTGTAGACTGGAATGACAAGGTCGAGCTCCACCATGAAAAAAGACCTGTCAGATCAGACCGCCGTCAACGTGATTCCAAATATCGATCAGAGGTTTCCCACCGGCATCCAAAGCACGGTATGCCGAATGCGGCGTACAGAGAATCAATATGTCACTTCGCTCCAGCACGTCGCCCAGTGGCAGCAGCTCTGGGTCCGACGTAACAATGGGGTCCGTTGTCAGCACGTCACGAGCATGTGTCATTAATGCCTTCTTCATTTTGTAGCTCAATGAAGCACGAACATCATCGCTGTCTGCCTTGAACGCCATGCCGAGGATTCCCACCGTCATGGAGTTCAAGTCATAGGTCTGGAGAAGACGATCAACGACGTACAAGACCAACCCCTCATTCACGAGCATGGCGGCGTGGCCAAGGTTGAACTGATTGCGGGCAAACGCCACCAGCTGCATGGTGTCTTTGAACAGACACGGTCCCGCTGTGAAGCCCGGCTTGGCAATTCGCTGGGCACGAGGGTAATTGTGAGTCATCGCTTCGATGATCTTGTAATAGTCGGCACCGGCAGAATTGGCGATAGTGAAAAACTCGTTGGTAATGGCGAACTCGACGTAACGATATGCGTTGGTAAAAAGCTTGCTGAATTCAGCTTCCAAGGGCTTCAACTCAACGATTTCTGGCGCAAAATGGCCAAAAAATTCTGTTGCCGCTTGAACAGATTTAGATGTGGTGCCGCTGACAATCTGAGGCATGTCCTGAAGTTCGCGAATGCTGTTGCCCTGCACCACGCGTTCCGGGCAAAAAGAGAGCATTGAGTGCTTGCCGACGCTGTCGAGATATCGCGCCAGCCAGTCTGTTGTACCCGGGTAAACCGTGGATCGAAGCACGATCAGGTGATCGTCAGTAAGACCAGGAAGCAACTGGTCCACACAGTCTTGCACTGTCTTGTGAACCGGGCTGTGGAACTCATCAACCGGCGTACCGATAGTAATGACCACGGTATTTGCGTTGGTCGCATCCGAGGTTTCCGTGGAAAATAGTAGCCGTTCCTTGGCAAGGGCTTCCTTAAGAATGGGTTCCGCGCCTTCATCCAGGGCGGGCATACGACCAGACTTAATGATATCAAGCGCGGCGCCATTGATGTCGCATAGAAGGACGCGCAATCCTTTCTGTGCCAATACGAGTCCCAGTGGCAGGCCCACATGCCCTGCCCCTCCTACAATTGAAACGTCGGCAGAACCACTAGCGGTTTCTTGGGATGCGCTCATGCCTTTCTCCCATAAGTGATTACGAAGGCACCGAATTGCGCCATGAAACTTGGCCGGAAGAGAACTTCGCTCACGAAATTGTATATGGGAAGCGCCCAGCGTAATCGTCCAGATGCGATGTAGCGATAGTGCAGGTCAGACAGATAGTGCGTGCCAACGTCGAAGCCTTTGTCACGAAAGATACTCGCCGTCGGGCCAGGAAGGACCGGACGCTCGTTCTCTGTTACACCTTCGCTGGAATAAAAGGGAGAAGATTTGTCCCGATAGAGGTACATGAATGGATTGAGCCTGTTGGGATCGAACGCCATGAAGCTTCCCCCAGGTTTCAGCACGCGGAACACCTCTTCTGCGCAGGCCGATGGCGCCGGCAAGTGATGTACGATCCCGCTTAGCAATATGCCGTCCAGACTTGCATCAGCAAACGGCAGCAACTCGACGTCGCCAGCGACAAAATCGAGGTCCCCAAAACGGTCGCGCCCCCTGTGAAGCAACGCTTCACTCAAATCCAGTCCAATGCAATTGAAGCCGATACCCTGCAGCAACCCGGAAAATACGCCTGAACCACAGCCCAAATCAGCGATTAGAGTTCCCGGTACAAGCCCCGTAAGCTGAACGAAGCAGTCGGCGATCTTGCGATTACTTTCCTCCGAAAACACATCGTAATCATCACCTTCGGCGTGACGTCCAAAGAACTGGATTTCCCGCGCTTTGTCCTGCCGTATCTCAGCTGACATGTTTTCCGAACTAATGATTTCTAATGTGCCGGCGGGGCAGAACTCAGCGCGGATGTAACGTCCAAATTTCCGCCTGTCAATTTGAGTAGCTATCTGCGCGACAACGCGTGGTTCGCATCTGATGAGCGGTATTGGCGCCACTCCCGAGTCTAGCGAGAGCAGGAGCACGCATTGATCACCCTAGCTCAGTCAGACAAGAAATGCCTCGACCTTCTCCATTCCAAGTAGTTTTTGATGGCCGCGCGGGGAACATGATCGTCCGGATAAATGATGTTATTGGCGTTGGTCTCAAACTCCGGCGAAGGGCCACCGATCAGAGCATAGTATTCCTTTCCAAGGCTCACGATTTGGCTGGGCCTGTAGACGTGTCCCCTGTAGTAGACATCGTGTCCCACCTTTATCCCGTGATAATTGGGGTAAAAGTCGCCGTCAGGACTGTTGCCGACTAGAACTATCGCGTCCGCCGGTCGCTCCGTGACCCCACTGAACAAGCCCCGATAAAATCGAATCTGGTGGCGCCTAACGTCTGGCGCCAGGTACTCCCGCATCGCAACATTACTCAGAACTCGATCATTTCCGTCCACGAGATCTCGCATCACTTCTTGAAGGCGAGCGTTGATCACGGGCAACAATGGCTCTCGCTGGGTGCTCTCCACGAAGGTGCCCCAGGCCGTTTCCAAACTGCGCGCAGATTTCGCTAGCGACGGCGCCACGACACAGACACCCAGAACTAACGCCAAGGCAGCAAAGGGCATATGCCTGGGCAAAAAGCGGGAGAGATTTTGGCTGGCTGCAAGCCGAGTAGAAATCGCGACCACAATGGCGATCACGAGGACACCGGCGGCTGCCAGACCGACACCATAGGGGTGAGCCGGTCGACCAAGGCTGTGGTACAGGGTTTGCGCTCCGAAATCTACGATGCCGATGATCAGCAGGGGCAAAATGAAAGGCGCCAGAACTTTGGGGTGGCGCAAGAGGATCCCGAAAACAACAGCGTATATCGGCAGCAAAGCGACCATCCGTGGCGCATTGACGTGATGAGGTATGAGTATCCCAAATGCCAGCCAGGCCATTGAGAGTATTACCGCGAGACGCACGAAACGCTGATCCGACTTGCCCAACTTATGCCGAGAATAATAGGCAAGCGCGGTCAACAGTAATCCACCGAACAGCAATGTGGGGGCGCGGGGAGAAACCAATACTCCGGCCAAGAAGTATCCACCTCTTGCCAGAGTTCGAAGCAGGTCAGTCTCAGAACCAGTCCCGTAATGGTAGGTCAGCGTGGCAATCAATTGGCGCAACTGGGCTGCGTCCAGCGATGTGAGTACATCTAACACAAACAGCACGAGGGGTAGCAACGTACCGAATACATAAGGAGTCAAACTGAACAGGGCTTTGCGCCAATGCGACTCATCTATTAAGGCTTCGCATAGGAAGGCGAGTGACAGACCCGCCGCCACGGGGAGACCGATCGCGGGAAAAGAGAACAGTGAGGCACCGGCCATGAGTCCCGCGAGCGCGGAAAAGCCATGCTTACGAAACCCGCCGACATTACCCGGAATCGAGAAACTCGCTTCAAACGCCGTAACACCCAATAGCGCGAACGTAATTGGCCACAAATGGAAGTGCGCTGCAGTGATAGAGAAATAAAGTGGCTCCAGGAGAACCAGCAGGAGCGCCAACAGCAATTCATGCCTTCCGAAATGCCGTTTGAATGCAATCCAAGTCACCGCAACCAGCACCACATACTGCGCAAAGTGCAGAAAGGCAGACTGGTGAAACTGAAAGTCGAACAACTGCAACAGAAAGGCGTACGCGTACATTGGGACAAAGTATGTCCAGAGGAACAGATCCCAGCCCTGTGACGAATGTGGAAGGAATGGCACGCGACCGACCCCGGTCTGAAGCAATTCTCTGCTCGCGTCGTAGAGGAAGTAGTTGTCCAGACTGAAAAACATCGAGAGGTAGAGTTGGTGCGCATGTCCGGCTTTGCCGAGCAGCACAATAATGAGGAGCAGAACGGCGGAAGCTTGAATTACTCTGCTAGTCATCCCTACTTCCCGCTGCTGGAATTGCCCGCTATCGCAACTTTCTTGGCGCTCATTCGGGAGGTCCCGGAGCTTTTTCCGTCGCCCGCTATGAACAAAGGGTATCTGCCTGCCACATCGCTTCCAGCGCGGTATCCGTGTGCCCTCTCAACACCTAAAAACTGGCGCTTCTATGATTCCGTCGGTAGGTACACATTCTCTATGCGAACTCCACGTCTCAACTCGTCTGACTGTTTGACAGCGTCGATCAAGTATTGAACGCGAAGACCATCGCGAAAGGTGGGCATCGTAGGTTTATCACCACTGCACCAGTCGAGAAAACGGTTGGCCAGCCGCGAAACAGGAAGGACCCGGCCATCTTCCGACATATCAGACTCGTTGTCTGTTTCTTCCAGTATTGTTTGGAATCCTGATGACGTTCTGCCGGCCACGGACAATCTGAAACCACGGACCGGATCATGGCTCTCGTTCGTCAACCTCAGGCTGCCCTCAGATCCGTAAACTTCGATTGAGTGACCTGAACCGTGATTGGCGGCGCTAGACACGATCAAGGCACCCGGCACACCAGTCTCGAGTTTGAAAGAAAGCGAAACCAGAGTATCGCCGGATCTCCCGACCCAATTGACGGTGGAAACGCGGGCCATCAATTCACCAATTGGGCCCACAAGCCATTCAATATAGTAGAGACAATGGCTGACAAAATGCTGAAGCGCCCCCCCTCCTTGGCGCCCATCCGTTTTCCAACCCTCAACCCCGTTTCGATGGTCATAACTCTCGAATTGCCAGTTGACCACAAAATGATGAAGCGCCCCTATCGCGCCTTCTTGGATTTTACTTCTTGCCAAACGCCATGTGTCCAACTCAGGGAAAATGAAGTCAATCACATTAGGCAGTCCGGCAGCCCTTGCGAGTTCCTCGAGTTCCTGAGCCGCTTCTAACGATGTGGCCAATGGTTTTTCCGCAAACACGGCGAGGTTCCGGCTCATGGCATATTTTATGATCGAAGGTTGGACTGCTGGCGGCGTTGCCACGGCGACTGCGTCAACCCCTTCATCTTCCAACAGGTCACGCCAGTTTCCGTAAGCACGCGAAATTCCCAGCGTTTCAGCATGAGTCTGAGCACTGCGACCTGAACTCGCGGCAATCGCGACAACCTCGCATCGGTTGTCCCGACGAAATGCCGGCACCAAGCCGTAGCGGCCGAAACCGGCACCGACCACCCCGACACCGATAGATCTAGACTTGACGGAACTAGACATTGCCGGCTCGCTTGACACTCTTTTCGATCAACCCAATAGTGTCCGCCTGTGACGAAGGCCGCTTGTCGATCGGTACGTTGCAGTCCTGACGGATGACCTGATCCGAATGACGGCGGCACTTACCCGATAGTCGAAACTACTTGTAACCTAAGTTAGTCGATCCAAAAACCGGAACGCTGTGACACAGCTAGATCACAATATCGATCCGGGCCCCATCACAACATGTCAAGTGTGCGGGTCTGAAAACCTTGAACCAGTGATCGATCTGGGCCACCAGCCACTCTGCGATACGCTGCTGGCGCAGAGTCAATTGAGCCAACCTGAAACTTACTTTCCTTTGCGCCTGTTCAGGTGCATCGGCTGCAGTCTCGCCCAACTCGATTACGCCGTAGAAGGAAGCGTGGTTTATCACCCAGAGTATCCATACCGCAGTGGTGTTACACGTGAACTTGCAGAACATCAGGATTCCTTGGCATCCGACGTCGTGCAGCAATTCTCTGTTTCTGAAAATTCACTGGTCGTTGACATTGGTTCCAACGACGGGACGCTGCTCTCGGGATTTAGGAAACTGGGTATGCGGACAGTCGGCGTCGAGCCCACAAACATCGCGCAAATTGCACGGACCGAGAATCGAATAGAGACCCTCCAGGCCTTTTTCTCGGAGAGCACAGCTGAAGAGATTGTGGAACAGCATGGTTCGGCTACGGTCGTAACTGCGACCAATGTACTGGCACACATGACTGCGCTCGGAGACGTCATGCGTGGCGTGAGTGCACTCCTGGATGAGGGGGGCGTTTTTGTTAGCGAGAGCCACTATCTGCTGGAAATCATCAAGCTTGTCCAATACGACACCATCTATCACGAGCACTTGAGATCCTATTCCCTGAGATCCCTGGTGCGTTTATTCGAACAGTTCGACTTCAGCATAGTTGATGCGCGTCTCGTGAACCGATACGCAGGCTCAATACGCGTCTGTGCTGTAAAGGGTAGAGATCAGCGTCCCAATCGTTCGGTGTCGAAGATGCTCAAAGCTGAAGAGGACTTCGGACTTTATGAGCGGGAAACTTACGATCACTTCCGCGAAAGGTCTCAAAAGGCCAAGAATGATCTGTTGCGGCTTGCAACCAAATGCCAAGACCGGGGAGAACTATTTGTCGCAAATTCCTGCCCAGGTCGTGGAAGTACACTAGTAAATTACACGGGTATCACACGGGAATTGATGCCGTATATATGTGAACAGCCGGCATCCCTGAAACTCGGACTATATTTGCCGGGTGCCCACATTCCCGTGGTGGAGAATTGCCGCCTGATAGAAGAACAGCCTGACTATGTCTTGCTTCTTGCGTGGCACTACGCGGATACGATCACGAAAGAATTGCGCGCCCGCGGTCTGCGCAGCAAGCTTGTAATGCCGCTGCCTGAAGTGAAAGTGCTGGAATCTTGAGGACACTGCAGTTCGCACCGGATAGAAGCGACCATTCGGTATATGGGCTGAGCACGTACCACGCCTCGACCTCACGGAACCGGCTGCTGAAGCCAGCACTGATCAGACGGAATTGCCATTCCGTTGAGGACTATTCGCGATCGACTAACGAAAAATTCTGCTGATCGAGCTCTCGCTGGCCGATCGCATTCAATATGGCGGTTAGGAAGGTTCGGCCCTTACATTCACCACATCGGATAGAGATCGTCCGGCGGTCCTTCACCAGATAGACGGGCCGAAATCTTGTTGCGTTGATTTCTTCTTTTTCGCACCAGAAAAATTCCAAGAACTGCCGCGACAGACGCAATCAAGACAGCTAACAAAGTTATGTAGCTCAAATCTTCCATACTTCGAAATGAGGAATCAGATTCCTTTAGTTCCAATCCAATAACAACTACCTGCTGTCTGGAAACGTGCTCTCTATCACAGTTGCCATTTCTTCATTGCCACGATCCGTAAGATGAACGGGGTCAATGAACAGAGGTTCCTCTACCCCTTCCCCGAACGCATCATTGCTATTAGCGAACGGCATGTCTACAGCGCCGCATTCCTCGGCCAGCATGTCTAGATACCATTCCCGAAAGGATTGAGCTGCCTGCTCAAACGAAGTGAGGTTCGATTTTGTCGCGAACCACTGACGCTCCATTTCCGTCAAGTCGTGGGGGCAACAAAATGACACAGGCTGCGCCACGAACTGAATCCTCGCACCCAATCCGTCGGCGACAAATTTCCAGTTATCCAGCACATTGCTCATGTGTTCGCGAAAAAAGGGCCTTGTCTCTTGTTTATCGATCGACAGCTTTATCAATGATGACCATTGCTCGGGAAATATGATCTCCCGTTTGGTGATATCGACGTCCGAACGGTTCATCGTTTTGAAATAGAGAGTAAATCCGTGAAAAAGTCCGTAATAGCGTGCGAAGAGAGGTGCCATCTGAAAAACGGTCACGTCGTTCCAGCCCCCGAGAATGACGATGTCTTTCACAGGCCCAATCAACTGTCGGAATATCATAAACTGTGCCAAGTTCTGAGCCAGGGTCGCGCCACGAGTACCAAGATTGAACCAGTTTTCGTCCCGCCTTTTGGCCAGTAATGACGGGACAGTTAACTCATCTGAACTGGCGCCAACACCAAACACGGTGGAACCACCGACTAGAAGAGACACTGGGCCCTGCAGTTCATCGCCCGGAGCAATACATTTGCCTAAGCGATTAATCGAATAGCGAAAACCCAATGGGCTGCAATTCAATGCGTCGGTTGTGATACCGGGCTTTATCGAATCCATGACGAACGGAAGCCAAAAGGAACCCTTCGCCGAATCATAGTCGCTCATGTGAGGCAGCGAGTGCTGGCGGATACGTTGCACGTTGGAGGCCCGTATGCGCCGCGGCGAGAGAGAACGGAATATCCGCCACGAAGGTCGCCAAACATGGTTTCTGAGAAACAGCACCCCGGGGACAGACGACTTAAGCCAGGAGATAAACGCCATCAGGCACCAGTGCAGATTGTGGGTAAGCAGGGGTACAAGTGATAAGATATGTACTTGAGTAAATTATCATGAATATTGGACATGAGGGCTATCCTGACTGGAATGTAGGTCTATCCGGTTGTTGCTATGCAAGAGGACACGGATGTCCATCCTGTGTACCAACTGAGCCAACAGGCTTGCTTGGTCACGATGGACAAGTATCGCAAATTGCAAAACAGAGGGTGATGTCGCTCACAACAAATACCCGAAAGGTCGTGTATGCCAACGCTCGTCGGGAAAGTTTCAATGATTCTATAAAACTGCCGAGATTCGACCAGCGACCATCCTACAGCCAGCACAACATGATCAGGCACAAAGACGAACTCGCCACCCAAATTGAACAGTTCCAGCACAAGGATTCGTCGAACTCGGGCGCCAACAGACTATGAAAACCATTAGCGTCATCACACCATGCTTTCAAGAAGAAAGCGGCATCCGAGAATGCTACGACAGGGTCCGGGCCGTATTCGAAGAACATCTTCCAGAATACCGTCGTGAGCATCTTTTTTGTGACAATGCCTCGTCCGACAACACGGTGACCATACTCAAAGACATTGCGGCTCACGACCCGTGCGTGAAGATCATCGTCAATCGTCGAAACTTTGGCATTCTCAACAACACATTCAACGGCGTCATCAACTCCAGCGGTGACGCAACCGTTTTGTTCATGCCCGCAGATCTTCAGGACCCCCCTGAACTCATTCCCGAGTTCGTTCGACTTTGGGAAGCGGGGTCCGAAATCGTATATGGGATCAGGTCGGAACGCGAAGAAGGCTTCTTCTTTCGTACCGCGCGTCGAATCTATTACAGGATAATCAGCCGTCTCTCTTACATTGACTATCCGCCCGACGTCGGAGATTTCCAACTCGTTGATCGTCAAGTCATCGAAGTCATGAGACACTTCGACGACGCACAGCCCTTCATGCGCATGATGACCTTCGAGAGCGGATTTCGTGCCGTTGGCGTTCCCTATACCTGGCGTGCACGCAAATCTGGGGTCTCGAAAAATCAGCTGTCGAATTTGGTCGAGCAAGGCATGTTGGGATTGATCAGTTTCAGCACAATCCCAATCCGTTTGTGCTCATTGTTTGGTGTCCTGATCGCGCTCGTCAGTCTGGTTTATTCCTTGTCTGTATTCGTTCTTGGAATTTTCGTCGACGATTTGGCCTTGCGTGGGATTCCCACCATCATCGTTGCGATATTTTTCTTCTCGGGGGTACAGCTCTTATTCCTCGGTTTGGTGGGCGAATACATCCTGGCCATCTATAACCAAGTTCGGCGAAGGCCACATGTCATCGAACGTGAGCGCGTTAACTTTTCGCCCTAATTGTCTCGACGAAAGGCCTCAGCGGCCTCGCGAACGGTTGAGCTGAACTGCAGAAGACTAACCCGGTAGCGAGGCCAGAATTCTAAAAACCATAGAGACGGAGATTGCCTCTGCGCGATACCTGTGTTGCGTCAAGCTCGTAGCGGCGGCGTTCTAATTCGACTCGCTCCTGAATGGTCAGGTAGGATGCCACTCAGGCTGGGGACCTCTCCCTGACCCGGAATACTGCGCGCATGTCGGGGGAATCATGCCAATCCGATAAAGCGTTTGATTGGTCGGTGTCATGGGTATTCGTGGCTTGCTCCGATCCCAATATCTCACGGGCTCGATCTCTGTGACGGATTGCACGCGTGCACGGACGAAAATGCTGTCGTGAGCACGATAGATAACTTCATCGATTTCGAGTTGCACATGCGTGACACCCCAATCCCCTGCACGTACAACTGCCTTTTGTTTCTCGATATCCAGTTCGACAAGATTCCTAAACGAAACCAGCCATACAGATGGAACGTCCTGCGTGCGTGCCATACGGCAAACAAATGATGTCAGTGTTTGCTGTTCCAGTGTCGGGTCGCCCTGTAGGTGAGGAAAGATCCAATACGCTCTGGATTTCTCCGAGCTTCCGTAGGCATCCCACACCCGGTCAAGAAATGAAAAGAAAAAACGATCATTCTCGAAGAACAGAGTCTCCTCGGGCAAAACTTTCTGGCGAATTGAATCATTTTCAAAGAGATGATGGTAACGGGGCACTTCGTGCACAAAGTACTTGAGCGAGTGTGCTATCGGACTGAACAGCACACTGCCCATGAAGAACATCAGGAGTAGGCCCTTAATGATCGATTTCATATCGATGATGTCCCGCTGGTCCTTCGCTGTGTTAGAAAACTCGCTACAGTTAGGACGGCCGCAAATGCATAGACCGTATAGACTTGGAAAGTGGCGGTTTCCACTATCAGGCTATTGAGAAGCGCCGCCGCAAAAAACGCCAATACAAGTGAATGACGTTGGCTAATGGGGTTCGATTCTCTAACTCGGAACCACGAAAAAATTAGCGTCGCCGAAAGTGCTGTTATGATTATCAGCATAGAGAACAGCAACGCGTAAAAGGCGTTGGTAGCAACAGACCCAGATTCGGAATATCCGAACAGGGCAAAACGAAACATCAGTACGAAGCTATCTCCCAAGTGCTGAATCTTTGGCGTTCGACTCTCGCCATATAGGAGCAAAGTATCCCATGATGCCGGCGCATGGGCCGCGAACCACGCAATGACTCCAAGGGTCGGAACTAAGCCCACAATTGTTGCGAGAATTGCATCGGCGTGACGCTTTGCCATAAGTAGTTGACCTAGCGCCAGGACGGCTATCCCAGCCGAAGTCAAAATGAACGTCGGATGTGTCGTCGCCGCAAAACCCAATGCAAACGCCGATGAGTACAATCCCCAGTTCGGTCGCCAAACGCCGGCATAACCCATATCGTAGGTAATAAGAGCCGCAACCGTGGCCAAAAGCCCCAGGGCTTCCGGGCGTTGGAACAATATATCGATCACTACTGGGGAGACGCCCAACAAGATCAGGAAAGTATTGACGCGGAGGTTCCTCGACGCGACTGCAACTGGTCCTAGCCTGGCGAGAAGAATGGCTCCGCAGACTAACACGAATGATACGACCAGCAGACTGAACGTCCGATATGTATATACGTTGATAGAGAGGCCGAGCGAAGTCCAGGCTTTGAAAAATATGGCTTGCGCGAACGCGTAACCCGGCAGATTGACGAATGACTCCCTGTAATCATCCATATAGAGGAGCCCCAAATCCCCTCTGTGGATGAAACCGAATGCTTGAGCAATCGAGGCTCCGTCATCGGGTCCAGGCGCGAGATACCAAATGCTGCCCCATACGTGCACTGCCCAAAGAAGCGCTAGGAACATTGACAGACGCCCTGACTGCAACAACTCAAACAAGGCTTCGCTGATTGTCCTGGACATTATGACTAGTCCAATTCATTGAAGATACTGTCACACGAACGAGTGTAACGAAGGTCACATGGGGGAAATTCAATCGGGAACGGAATTTCGATCGAAGCTAAGCTCGAGGTCAAGTCAATGTTCAGCACGCACCTATCGTGACGAAGGGTGCGTGGGAACTACACCGGTTGTTCAAAATCTCTGTTTCATTCATCAACTTGGGAATCGAAACGCACAACGCAGATTGTTCTAGGATCAACAGAAAGAGTCGGATCTAGCGCTTGCTGCGTCCCGCCGTAGGTCCTTGAATAGGTGTGATGACACAAATGTAACAGGCTTTAAAGAAATCACTTTGGCAACCATCGATCAGCAACGTCTCATTCGCACATTATTTAACTTGTTGCCTGCAAGGGTTCAGGGACAATTGATGGCGCGTGTCCGCCTGCCTCGCGCCCGAATCCTGCTGCCTGGAAATGAAACGTTAAATTTTGATCGCACCGATGTATCCGAGATCTTTCGCTCGCTCTGTTGGCGGGGCTTTGAAGGATTCGAGTACGAATCCGTCAAACTATTCTATGAGCTCAGCCGCAACTCCTCCGTCATTCTCGATGTTGGAGCTTACTTCGGTTACTACGCGCTGATAGCAGCAAAGGCCAACCCAAATGCGACCGTCCATGCCTTTGAACCACTGCATGAAAGCGCAGAGCTTATTGAACATTACGCCCAGCTCAATGATTGTCACGTAGACGTCCACAATATCTGTCTCGGAAACACCGTTGGTGATGTGGAGTTCTTCGTTCCCGACACTTCAAATTCGCGTATCCCGAACATCGGGTCTCTCATCCAGCGATTTGGTCCAGGACATCAGTACTCTGATCGAAATGCAATCAGCCGAACGGTCGGTTGCGCAACCTTGGATTCTTTGGGCCTGTCTCCCGACCTCATCAAGTTGGACGTCGAGGATGGCGAGCTTCAGGTTTTGAAGGGCTCATTGAAGACAATCGAAACGTGTCGGCCCGATATCATCATGGAAGTTATTGACGATCGTTCCGCGGCATCAGACTGGCTAATTTCCATGGGGTATCAAATGCAGCCAATCTCGACGCGCGTTGGTGGACACGGGAAGTATGGCGAGTACTATTTTCGTCACACAGCCAAGAATTCCCGCCCGAAAAGTAGCTCGAGTGCCGCATGATGGGATTGGATCGCGACGGAGGCAGAAAGAGGCTGATGAGACCTCCTGTGAATTCAGGCAGTCACCTTGCTCTTCGCTCTATACGACGAAACCGACACTTGGCGGAATGCGTTGCATATGGAGACCAACTTAACTAGCATCCGCGCCGCTTCAATTATGCAGAAATCTTGTCGGCCATTCGTCTGATCTCAATTCGAACAGACGGCAGGGTGTTCTGTATCAATCTCTATTCACAGAGGCTCTCACAGTTATGACACGTGCAATCAATCTTTGGCGTCAATACACGCCCGAGAGTCTATGGCAACAGCTGGCGATTGTATTTGTTCTCTGTGCGTCCATTTCAATCCTTCACATTTTGTCTGTGAAAGGAATCGATCCCCATTTGAATGGCAACAACCATTTCGGAGACTCCGGACAATACATCCGAACAGCTCTGGGATTCCTGAAGACCGGAAACTACAACTGGTTCTCGGGGAGTGACTATCTCCTCGGCTACGGGAACGCACAGGACTACGCTCCGGAGCTCGCGATGCTGCCCGGATTCGCGCTGCTGATTACCGCGATGTACTCCTTGTTCGGAATACACAATTTCCTGGCAGTCGGCATTGCCCAGAGCGTGGTCGTGGGTCTTACCGCCGTGGGTGTGGCGATCACGGCCCGGGCATTTAATCCAAAATGGGGTTTCCCCGCCGGCCTACTCGTGAGTGTATGGCCAAATCTCATGTTTTGGAGTTCGGTGATTCTCAGTGAGCCGTTGTTCGTCTTCTTCGTAACCTGGGGTTCATGCGCTCTCATTTGGGCGCTCAAAGGACGAAATCTGGCCTTACTTCTGTTGGCGGCAGGATTGTGTTTCGGAGGAGCAAACCTGACGCGTCACGTTCTCATTCTCCTGTCGGTATTCCTTTTGCCAACGCTGGTCTACGCGCTGCGCGAATCTCTCCAGATTTCCTGGGCACGTGCCGTGTTGGCTGCGGCAACACCACTTGTTGTTGCGTACTTGGTTTATTTGCCCGTCGTCCTTCATCAATATCGTCACACGGGATACTTGACACTAGAGCACCCCACGCAAATGAACTTTACCTACGAGAAAATATATCCGTGCCTGACACAGAAGTGGGGGTGCGGACGTGGGAACAATGAAGCGTTCTACAAAATGGAGGATCGGTTCAACGAACGCGTACAGCTGCTGTCGGATGCAGACAGAAATAACAAAGTCGCCATGGCAAGACTGCGGCATCAAGTCGGTTTGGAGATGATTCGCGAGATACCGATGTTGCAGCTCGCGTCGGCCTCCCTGGGCGCCGCCATCAAGGGGATGTTTCATACGGTCTATTACGATGAGTTGAGACGCCTGGGTCTACCCACGGTTCATTTCAACAAGTCAGCAGGAACAGGATTCTTCGAGAAATTCAAGAACTTTATTTCCGATGTTTTGTCGACCCCGGCCATGTGGGGTTGGATCCCATTTCAAGCGGTGCTGTTTCTGACGAGGGGTATACAGATCGTCGGACTCGTGCACGGACTTACAGACAGGAGATCTCGGCCATCCGTACTCGTCATGATGGCGTTGATGACGAGCTTCATGGTGGTCATGTTCCTTGGGATTGGCAATTTCCGATACAGAGCGCCCATCGAACCTTTTCTCGTCATATTCCTGATCATGGGGGCCTCATTCATTTGGAAGCGATTTTTCGCCGGCGAAAATTCAGTTGAAGCAGTGAACGCACCAAAACGGGTGCTTGCGGATTAAATCAGCAGTGAGTCTGCTTGCGCATCCACGCGTCTATTTGATCGTACAGGGACTTCTCGGTGCCCTGCGCTCTCGCCGGATCTTAGTAAGTGAGATCGGCCGGCCTGCGCCCCAATCCCGCGTCTTGGATTTTGGCTGTGGACCCGGCTTCCTCATCGACTATCTGCCTGATTGCGATTATGTCGGAGTCGATGTATCGACCAAATATATCGAATTCGCAAAAAGAAATTATGGGCACAAAGGTGAATTCCATAGAATAACTGAAAAACAGAGTGATTTTGAGTATTTGGGTCAATTCGACTACATATTCCTGTGCGGGCTCATTCATCATTTGAGCGACTCGCAGACCCATCGACTTCTGAACAAGCTGAACCGCATGCTCAATCCGAAGGGCCGACTACTCACCTTGGATGGCTGCTACAAGACACCGCAGTCCAAGATCACCAGGTATCTTCTTGATCACGACCGAGGCCGCTACGTCAGAGATCAGGATGAATACGTCACGCTCGTGAATCGCAGTCTGGAAGTCGTTGACACGCATTTGCGAGACGACATGTTTCATATCCCGTATACAATTCTCGTTCTTGAGTGTGAGCGTCGGTAGTCGGCTATCAAGTAATTTGAATCTGGCATGCAATTATTGAAATTGGCGAGCGTGACTAATTGTTGGATACCATGCGGAAAGTAAACTCGGACTTCTGGAAAGGGAAACGTGTCCTGGTGACAGGTCACACCGGGTTCAAAGGCGCTTGGCTTGCACTGTGGCTGCGCAACATGGGTGCTGAAGTCCTCGGGTATTCTCTGGCTCCCGAGACGGATCCGAACTTGTACACAGTCGCACAGGTCGAAAAGCACTGCGACAACGTGATTGCAGATATTCGCGACCTGGGTTTGATGTCGCGCGCGTTCGCCGAATTCAAACCGGACGCCGCATTCCACCTCGCTGCTCGATCTCTTGTTCGGTACGGTTACAGAGAACCGCATGACACAATCACGACGAACGTCGTGGGAACACTGAATTTTCTTGAATGCTTAAGACAAGCCAGAGATGTCAAAGCTTCCGTCGTTGTCACCAGCGACAAGTGTTACGAGAACAATGAAGATAATCACCCCTTTGCGGAATCTGATCCGATGGGCGGCCACGATCCATACAGCAGCAGCAAGGGGTGCGCTGAGCTCGTCGCGGCAGCGTATCGCAATGCCTATTTCAGCGTCTCAGCCATGGAAGCGCATCAGATTGGGCTTGCGACGGCCCGTGGAGGCAATGTGATAGGTGGTGGCGACTGGGCTGAAGATCGATTGATCCCGGACGCAGTTCGTGCGTGGACCGCCGGCGAAACCCTTGAGGTGCGGAATCCACACGCCACCAGACCGTGGCAGCACGTCCTCGAATTGGTTCAGGGATACTTGATTCTCGCAGAGAACCTGTACAGGTCGGGCGCTTCGTATGCTGAACCGTGGAATTTCGGTCCCGACACGGACAGCGAAAAACCGGTCCGAAACGTACTTGATCTATTCTCAAAGTACTGGGGAACCGGCAGCGTTTGGACATATGATCACGGCGATCACCCGTACGAGGCGAACTGGTTGAGTCTGGACATCACCAAATCGAAGACGAGGCTGAATTGGCATCCCCGCTGGAATCTCGAGCACGGCTTGCGAAAAACAGCAGACTGGTACAAGGCTCATCTGGAAGGGAAGAATATGAATGAATTTTCATTGGCACAGATAGTGGCTTACGAAGATGCCGCTTCCCCCGGATACGATGGGGCGCAAGATGCGGCCACTGGTTGAATTGCCGATCGACCAGACCGAACGTATGCAGCAATGAAAACCGTGATACTGGCAGGAGGTTACGGCTCCAGACTTGCGGAGGAGACTTCCATCAAACCCAAACCGATGGTCGAAATCGGGGGTAAACCCATCCTCCTCCACATAATGAGCATTTATTCCAGGTTTGGCTTCAAGAACTTCGTTATTGCCTGCGGTTACATGGGGCACGTCATCAAGGAATATTTCAACGAGCTCCACATCGTGCAGAGTGATTACACGATCGACTTGACCACTGGAGAGAAAAATATTCTCCAGCCTCAAAATCTTGACTGGACGGTTTCCTTGTTTGATACGGGCCTCGATACGATGACGGGAGGAAGAGTACGAAGGCTTTCAGAGCAGTTATCCGACGAGACGTTCTTGCTCACTTATGGAGATGGTGTAGCTGACATCAATATTGATGAATTGCTGTCTTTCCACCGTTCGCACGGACGATTGGCGACGGTGACCGCCGTTCGCCCGCCTGCTCGGTTCGGCAGTCTTGATTTGGATGGCAACAAAGTACGGACATTTGGGGAAAAACTTCCGGATTCAGAGTCATGGATTAATGGAGGCTTTTTTGTCTTCGAGCCCGGAGTATTCGAGTACATAGCAGGCGATGAAATCTCACTAGAGAGAGAGCCGTTGGCTGCACTGGCAAGTGACGGTGAACTCATGGCATACCGCCATGAGGGTTTTTGGCAACCCATGGATACGTTGCGCGATCGGAAGTACCTGAATGAACTGCTCGAGACCGGAGACGCACCGTGGATCGGGTAGGCATGCGGAAATGAAACCTGATCCTTTGGAACAAGTCAGTGCCATATGCCACAGCCTCGACGTGCGGAATTCATGATTGAGAACGGTGAGCTGCAGCGATCCAGCATAGCCCCTCCGACGCTACAGGTTTGGGCTGTCATCACGCGTCGCCATTTATCGGCCTTGCGGAATTGAGTCCTTGTCATCGGATTCGCGAACTGCCCTCCTTCTGGGTGCGACGGGCTTTATAGGCAGCGCATTACTGCGCCGCTTGCTTTGCGATGGGTGGATTATTCTTTGTCCCGTGCAAAGCAGCCGCAACCAGCGCTCTCGATTGCCTGAGGCCAGGTCACTCGACCTGATCGACATTGATACGTTTGAGGATCAAGTCCTTCGAGATAGGATCGAAGAGGCAAAGCCGGATGTTGTTTTCAATGTTGCGGCGTCGGGCGTCAGCCCTGCCAACCGGTCACCGGCAAAACTAGTCGACGGAAACGTGGGCCTGCTCGCACGAATCTTGCCGTTGTTAGAATCATGTCCTCCTCGTCAGTTCATCCACACGGGAAGCTGGTCCGAGTATTCGACGGTCACGCACAAGATGCCGCTGACAGAGGATTATCCAATCTCGCCGGATTCGGTATACGGTGCTGCAAAAGCTTCAACGACAATCTATGGAATGGCTTTAGCCCGGTCGCTTGGATGTCCGTTCTCCATCCTCCGCTTGTTCCACGTATATGGTGTTGGCGAACCCAAATCACGTCTAATTCCATATCTCGTCGACCAAATCTCGCATGGTAAAAAGGCGAAGCTCACCTCCGGTCAACAAACCCGCGACTTCATATACATTGACGACGTCGTCGATGCTTATATCGAAGCCGCGACATCCGAGAGATTGGCGCCCTATTCTGTGTACAATGTCGGATCCGGCGTCGGTGTCTCCGTACGTGACGTAGCCAAGATTGCATCTGATCAGATGAGTTCTGATGGAAGCCTCCTGGGTTTTGGCGAAGTGCCGGACCGCGTAGACGAGCCCAGTTGGGTTGTCAGTGACATCGGCAAGTTGCTCGCGGCAACAGACTGGAAACCGCGCATTTCCATCGAAGAGGGAATCCAGCGCATGCTTGCCTCACGAAGTCTGGATGGAGACTGGAAGGAAACCGGTGGGGAAACCAACCGAGTTTGATACCTTTGCACACGAGTACGATTCCATGCTGCGTGACAGCCTGGGCGCGCTGGGCAACGAAAGCGATTATTTCGCGTCTCACAAGACTCGATTCGTCTCGAAACTTCTCAAACATCTGAAAAGACCCAAAGTGCTCGATTTCGGTTGCGGAGTCGGAAAGCTTTCGTCGTCCATCCAGTCCGAGATTACAAACACAACAATTCATGGATACGACGTTTCGGCGGAGAGTCTCGGGCAGCTCGCGCCGGAACTCGCGGCCAGAGGCATTTTCACAAGCAACTTGGATCAACTCGATTCAGACTACGATCTAATCATCGTTGCCAATGTCCTGCATCATGTTCCGCTTGAGAATCGGTTAGGCCTTCTGCAGGAAGCCGCTTCCCGATTGGCGTCCGATGGACGGCTTATTGTTTTTGAGCACAATCCAGCAAACCCTCTGACTCGACGGGTCGTCGAACGCTGCGCGTTCGATCGCGACGCGATTTTGCTCAAGCCGGAGGAAACGAAACGCTATTTCGAGTTGATGCAGCTCTTGGAGGTTCGTCGAGACTACATCCTGTTCTTCCCGCCTGCGCTGAAAGCACTTTCCATGTTAGAAGCTTATCTGGGCTGGTGCCGACTAGGGGCGCAGTATGCCGTCGTGGGCAGGCGCGGTTGACCACAAAGACTCCTTTCGCACCCGATTCGGTCTCGAACTTCGGTGGATAATAGTTTCATACACTCAATAGTTTCATACACTCAAGGGCAGGAAGCCGGATTTGGGTACCCATAATAAGGCGCGCAGGTAGCAGAAACTGGTTGTCGGAATGACCACGAATACGAAACTGATCTCCATCGTAATCCCGGTCTACAACGAGGAGGCGAACGTCGACCGAGCTTATGCACATGTGTGCAATCTGTTTCAGCCGCTCAGCGACCGCTACGGCCTGGAGTTCGTGTTCACTGACAATCACAGTAGTGACGGTACGTTTCAGGCCCTGCAGACGATTGCGGCTCGTGATCCACGAGTAAGGGTAATTCGGTTCAGCCGGAATTTCGGATTTCAAAAGTCAATTCTGGCAGGACTGAAACACGCTAAAGGCCAAGCCGCCGTTCAACTTGATTGCGATCTTCAAGATCCGCCTGAACTCATACTCAAATTCCTCGAGCACTGGGAGCAAGGGTATGCGGTCGTTTATGGAATCCGGAGATCACGGCCGGAAAGTTGGATTGTCAGCCTCGCCCGAAAGGCCTTCTATCGGCTAATCAATGCGCTCAGTGATGACGATCTTCCACTCGATGCGGGAGACTTCAGGTTGCTCGATCGGCGTGTCCTCGACCAACTGCATGAGATTCACGACGCGACACCTTACTTGCGAGGCCTGATCGCGTCTCTTGGTTTCCGACAGGTCGGCGTTCCCTATGATCGCGGAGCGCGTGAATTCGGGGAAAGCAAGTTCGGATTGTGGTCACTGATCCGCCTCGGCATGGACGGTCTGGTCAACCATTCACTGTTGCCTCTTCGCATCGCCACATTTGTGGGCTTGATCCTGTCTGGTGTAACGATCATTACGATCTGCATTTATGCATTTGGACGTATGGTCCTGGGCCACGAGTGGCCAGCTGGATTTGCTACCACAACAATTCTGATCCTGTTTTCGATTACATTGAACGCGCTATTTCTGGGCATCATCGGTGCCTACCTCGGGCGCATCTATGCGCAGGTAAAGCACAAGCCGCTGGTGATCGTAGAGAGAACGTTGAATCTGGAGAGCGAGGCGGAAACCAGTGAATACTTACATTCTGATTCTGTCACTTAGACTGGACTGGAGACACGAGGGCTGGCGCTGTCAGATCGCGAGTTACATCCAGAACGACTTCCGCACCCCCAACAGCGCGAGCCAACTCTTTCGACGGAAATGAAGCCTTCGACTTAACGATGCGCAGGAAGTACTCCAGAGAAGCAGCAAGTGAATCGTCGAAGTAGGCCTTGGTCGAAGGAAACGAACAGATCTCTCGTCCAAGCGGCGACGCAAAACGCCCAAATTCATCGAAGGTATCCCGCGGCGCGAACTCGTGGACCTTTCCATCATCAAGGACCAGTAAACCGTCCGTGAAAAACAAACGGGCCGTGTTCATATAGGGCGCCGCGTACGAAAGATGCACAAAAGCGGTCTGCCCGCCCTCCATTTGAAAACAAATCGAGCAGGCATCGGGATTCGAGTGATCGTGCTTAGCCCGCAAAGGCATGCAGTGAATCTCCAGCTGATCTCCGAGGAGTTTCAGAATCAGATGAATGTAGTGAATACCCAAGTTGCCGATGATCGACGCGAATACATCCTCAACCTGAAATCTCCAGTTGTCAGCGAATCCGTCCTGAAATGCGAGACCATGCGTCGCGGTAAACTCAAAATGAACCGGCTTTCCGAGTTCGTTGGTTCCGATAACTTCCTCTGTTCGTTTGGCAAGTCGCGTCAGGGCATAATTCTGATTACAGTAGATTCGTCCCGACAATTCCGTGGGCAGACCACGGAACCAGTCCATTTCTTCCTGTGTAACCGCGATGGGCTTTTCGCAGAATACATATGGAACGTGTTCGATGAGCGCACGAACGTAACTGTGATGAGTCGAACTTGGTGAGCTGACCATAACCGCATCGCAGTCGTGCAAGTCAGAGAGGCGGGATGACGTACTCCAGGAAATCGATGCCTCGATTTCCAGACCTGTCAGTCTTTCTTCCTCCGGATGAAATATGACGAGCGACGAGACCTCAGGATCACGCAATAGGAGCCCACGTAGTCGTTCTGCATGATTCCGATAACCGACAATTCCAACGCGCATTGGATCAGGCCCGCACCTTAATCCAGTTCGAACTGATCTTTATAATTTTGCTGCAGTGTCGGGTCTTGCTCTTCTTTCCTCAGGATGCAGTTACCGGCAACCAGAAGATCAAGTTCAGTTCCCATGAAGCAACGGAATGCATCCGTGGGTGTACAAACGATGGGTTCGCCTCGAACGTTGAAGCTGGTGTTCACTAAGACCGGGCAGCCAGTATTGCGTTTGAATGCGGTCAACAGGCGGTGATACCTGGGATTCGTCTCCCGATGCACGGTTTGGACGCGAGCGGAATAGTCGACATGTGTGACGGCTGGAATTTCCGATCGGGGCACATTCAGTTTGTCGATGCCAAAGAGAGTCTCTTCGTCCTCCGTCATGGTTCGACGCCGGTCTTCGGAAATACCTGCCACCAGCAGCATATACGGACTGTCGTCGTCCATCTCGAACCAATCGCTCACTTCTTCTCGCAGAATTGATGGGGCGAATGGGCGAAAGGACTCTCGGTATTTTACTTTAAGGTTGAGCATCTTCTGCATTGATGGTGATCGGGGATCAGCGATGATGGATCGGCTACCCAGCGCTCTCGGCCCAAATTCCATACGACCCTGTAGCCATCCAACGGCTTTTCCATTCGCCAGTGCATGAGCCGTCTGATCTATGAGATCGTCATCACTCACTTCTTGGTACTTGGCTCCAGAGTCATCAAGTTGTTGTCGGACCTCCTCCGGCGAGAACGCTGGGCCGAGATAGCTTCCTGACATGGCATCCAATTCATTGCTGACCTGTCGGTCATGACCGAGATGGACGTGAAATGCTGCAAGGGCAGCACCAAGGGCGCCACCAGCATCTCCGGCTGCCGGTTGTATCCAGATTTTGTCGAATGCCCCATCGCGGAGAATCTTGCCGTTCGCGACACAATTTAGAGCCACGCCGCCAGCCAGGCACAAATTACGAATGCCTGTTTCTGCGGCCAGCGACTTGGTCAGTCGCAGCACAACCTCTTCAGTGACCGCCTGAATGGATGCCGCCAGATCCATGTGACGCTGGGTCAACAGCTCTTCTGGGCCCCGCGCTGCCCCCCCAAATAGCTCGTCGAACTTGCCGTTCGTCATCTTGAGGCCCGTGCAATACTCGAAATAGCTTTGATCGAGCCGAAACGTTCCATCGGGCTTGAGGTCAATAACATTATCGAGAATGCGATCGGCATACCGCGGCTCGCCGTAGGGAGCGAGCCCCATCACTTTATATTCGCCCGAATTGACCTTGAATCCGGTGTAGTAGGTGAATGCCGAATAGAGCAATCCCAATGAATGTGGAAAGTGAATCTCGCGGACGGTTTCAAGAGAATTACCCTTCCCGATAGTCACAGACGTCGTCGCCCATTCTCCAACCCCATCCATCGTCAGAACGACCGACTCCTCGAATGGTGAGGGAAAAAACGCGCTCGCCGCGTGGCTTTGATGGTGCTCAGCGAACAGCAGCCTTTCTTCCCAGTCAAAATCGGGGGAGACGCGCTGCAGTTCCTGCTTTAGCAATGACTTCTGAAAGAGTTTCTCTTTCAGCCAGAGGGGCAATGCTTTGCGGAACGATTTGAAACCTCGAGGCGCAAACGCGAGATAGGTTTCAACAAGCCGTTCAAACTTGAGAAATGGTTTGTCGTAAAACACCACATAGTCGACGTCCCCAAGTTCACAATCTGCCTCCTGAAGACAGTATCCAACAGCGGCTGCAGGAAACTGAGAATCGTGTTTCTTGCGTGTGAACCGTTCTTCCTGCGCGGCAGCAACAATTTTACCGTCATCGACAAGAGCGGCAGCGCTATCGTGATAGAAGGCGGAAATCCCAAGAATACGCATAAACGCTCTTAGAAGATTGTGTAGATGAACGGCGCGACGGCAGATCCCTGCGACAAGACGACAAGGCCTCCAAACAAAAGCATCATGAGCATTATCGGCACGAGCCAGTACTTCTTGCGCACGCGCAAAAATAGCCAAAACTCTCGAAGAAACAGGATCATGTCTCTTTTAGAACTGATGTTTCATGGATTCGGCTGCGGGACCGGGCGGTGAGCGCTCGATCCAATAGCTTTCCGCACTCGGCCGCAGGTTCAGATTAAGAAGGTCCTTACCCAACAACCGCATCAACAATCCAATGGGTGTAATGACCCCGAAGAAAAGCAGTCCGAGAACCACCGGGGAAACGATTGCATGCAACGCCATTCCAAACTTGAACCACAGCAAACTAAGTGGATCCAGAGTCTTTGGTCGAAATATCGAGACGCCGACCAAAACAAGAGCAACCGCCACTGACCAAGTCCTGATACTGCCATCATCGAGCAGCGGGTAGAGCGCCACAATAATGAACACGACAGCGAACACCAGCCCGACCGAGCGGGAGGAGCCACGCTCAATTTCATGCTCTCGGGAAATGTCTTCGTGAAGCGATGCCTGGTTGCGACTTGTCTTCATAAGTGATGCGTTTTCCGGATTGCTCTGCGGCTTAAATATCAGATTTCGCCCAGGTTGCGAGTGCTAAATCCTACTACTCATAAAAAGGGGCGCTGCGCCGAGCCTCAAAGATCCAAGGATTAACACTGATAATTTGTGCCCACGGACCTACTCCCGCTTGTATAGATCCTCGAATCGCTCGATATCGTCCTCACGCAATTCGTCACCGGTCTGCACCTCAACGATGCTGAGGGGTTCATCACCGACATTCTCTAGCCGATGGACGGCACCTCGCGGGATGTAGGTACTCTCATTCCCGTTGAGGGTGAATTCGCTTCCGTCACACGTCACTTTTGCGTTGCCCGACACCGCCACCCAATGCTCCGAACGATGCATATGCTTCTGCAAGCTGATCTTGGCTCCCGGATTCAGGCATAGATGCTTGACCTGAAACCCGGGTCCCTCGCCCAGGGTCTCGAAGAAGCCCCAAGGGCGATACTGACGGGTATGCGTAATCAATTCATCGCGGGCACCCTCCTTGAGAATTCTGACGACAGACCGCGCCGCGTCGGCGTTGTCCCTGCGGCTGATGTAGGTGGCATCCTTGGTTGCGACGACGACGAGCCCCTCGACCCCGGTTGCCGCAATCAGTCCGCTCTCGGATCTCACGTACGAATTGCGCACGTTCTCCAGAACGACATCACCGATCGTGGCGTTGCCCGACGCGTCCTTCGGCGCGACATCCCACAGCGCACTCCACGAGCCCACGTCGTGCCAGCCCGCGTCAAGCGCTACCGCCATCGCCTTGTCGGTCCGCTCCATCACGGCGTAATCGATAGAGATTGACGGGCAGGTCGCGAACGCATCACCGTCAAGGCGCAGAAAATCCAGGTCTCTCTCAGCGCCGGCCACGGCACTGTTTATCCCGGTCAGAATTTCCGTCTCAAAGCGCCCGAGTTCCTCTTTCAATGTGCGCGCACCAAAAACGAATATACCGGCATTCCATCGATGATCGCCCTGACGGAGAAATTTCTGCGCGGTAGCTTGGTCGGGCTTTTCGGTGAACCTTCTTATCGGAAAGGTTGATCCCGCGTCATTGGACGCCTCGCCGCATTCGATATACCCGTATCCGGTATGTGGACTGTCAGGCTCCACGCAAAGCGCGACGATTGAGCCTTGCGCGGCCAAGTGCGCGCCTTCGGCCAGCGATTCCCGCAAGGCGGCACCGTCGGGAATCATGTGGTCCGATGGAAATACGGCCAGTACAGCGTCTGAATCGGTTTGGGCGATCCACTCAGCCGCGGCGGCAATGGCCGGAGCTGTGTTCCGACTCACGGGTTCCAACAGGATAGTTGCGGGTTCAATTCCAATCAGGCGCAATTGCTCCGCCGCAATGAAGCGATGATCATCATTACAAACGATCACGGGCTG
>MDTE01122357.1_pt1 | contig 29122 bp, 27 predicted proteins | sample 811231 | NCBI WGS metagenome assembly MDTE01 (sample SAMN05326651, study PRJNA326480) | marine metagenome | isolation source: seawater | place: Indian Ocean: Red Sea | collected 2010 | reverse complement strand
TTTTAAAAATTAAATTATTACAAAAGATCTTTTTTCTTAATTACTTGTCCAAATTGTAAATCTCTAGCTGTCTTTCTCCCAACTAATTTTTTTTCTGTTCCGGGTGCGTAACCTTTTCCTGGCCTTACCCATATAAAATCTGATAGACTTAATTTAATTCCTGCTTTTAAATTATGTGCAGCTGCAACTGAACGTCTGCCATAAATATTTATATCTCGTTCACATTTTTGTATAATTTTTTTTTCGATACCATACATGGACTCAGCTTTGCGTACTTGATCTACCAATAATTTTAAATCTTTTGGATCTGCTGATAATTTATGATCTCTAAATTTAGAAAAATTTTTATCTAGAGTAAAATGTTTTTCAATTATTCTTGCACCAACGAAGGCTGAATATAGGGCTGCATTAATTCCCAATGTGTGATCTGAATATCCAATTTCTATATTTGGAAATATGTTTTTTAAATATCTTATCGAAGCAAGATTTGCCTGGTCGAATGGAACAGGATAAGCACTAACACAGTGGAGAAAAGCAAGCTTTGACCTTAATTTTTTAGTGCTCCAATTTTTTTCTATTTTTTTATAAACTTTTTTAATTAAATTTAAGTCAGCTCCTCCTGTTGATATTATTATTGGTTTTCCAAAACTGGTAACTTTGTCAATTAAAGGATAAAAATTATTATCTCCTGATGATATTTTAAATATAGGTTGAATAGTATTTAAAAACTTTGCACTCTCAATATCAAATGGCGTAGAAAAAAAAATTATTCTTTCTGATTTAGAGTATTTTGCTAATTTTTCAAACTGCTCATAGGAAAATTTAAAGTTATTTAATTTTTTAAGTCTATTTCTATCACCACTGGAAATATGCTCTGGAATAAAAGTTTGAAACTTTACAGCATCTGCTCCAGCCAATGCAGCCTGTTTAATTAACTTTTTTGCTAGTTCAAAATTTCCTTCGTGATTATTTCCAATCTCTGCAACAATAAAAATTTTTTTCGTTGTATCTAATTTACCTATTTTCATTAAACTGTTTTTTTTTATGTAAATGTAATACGTAATAAGATGATGTAATTTTAAATCCTAATCTTGCATAAAGATCTAGTGATAGAATATTTGATATCTGAGTACCAACTTCCACTTTATCAGTTTTATTTAAACAATTCTTGTAAGCATAATAAATCATTTTTTTTGCATAACCTTTGCCTCTAAATTTCTTGTCAACAGCTATAAGATCAATCACTAAAGTACTATCATCTTTATTTGTAAGCTGCAAAAAACCAACTATTTCTGAATTACTTTCTGCTATCACCATCCATTTTCCTCTTCTTCCTAAAAAAAAATTTTTTGCCCATAATTCTTTTATACTACACGCTATATTGTAAGGAATCTCAGGGTCTAAATGAAATCTACTGTGTTCAAATGAATTTTTTGCAATATCTTTTACATATTTTTCATCATCGGGTTTTGCAAATCTTATATTTGTATGATCTACGTCTTTATCAATATTAATATATGATGAAATTAATTTAACATTTGTATCAACAATATAAAAACCAATTTTTTGAAGATAATTCAATTTCTTAATATCTGTGACTGGAATTTTAGTCCAAATTAAAAAATTTTCATTTGGGAAAAAATTTTCATTAAAATTACTAAATGAATTTTTTAAAAAATATACATTTTTTTTAATAATTTGAGATAACCAATCGTCAAAAATAATTTCTTTCAAATTCAATTTACCATTTAGTTTTTATTTTTAAATAAACTTGGCTTTGAGTCTGCAAAATTTTTATACCATTCTATATATTGAGGATATCCTTTTTTAAGTGGCCAGCTTGGGTTATAATTTAATAACTCTTTAGCTTTGTCTACATTTAAAGTACCTCTCTTTGGCATAAGCTTATCACGATTTACACTTCTTAAATTAATTTTTGGAAAATGTTCTTTTATAATTTCTGCCATCTCAGAAACAGAACATGCACTTCCATAAGTTAAATTAAATATCTGATTGTATGCATTTTTATTGTCTATACATTTAGTTATACCGTCTACCAAATCCTCAATATATGTAAAATCTAGTGCCTCAGAACCGTTATCAGACATGACTATATCTTCCCCAAATAATGCATTTTCTATAAAAATTTGACCAACCCTACGACTTATACATCTTTCACCATATAATGCTGAAGGACGAATAATAGTATAAGGTAAATCAAAAACCTGATTGTAAGCGATAATTATTTTTTCTGAAGCATATTTTAGTGCCCCATAAATTCCTAACGGGGTACAATGGTCATCTTCGTGGGCCTGGTCTCCTTTAAAATTTCCATATACCATACTTGAAGAAAAAAAAATAAACTGCTCTACATTTGATGAGGATCTTCTTGCACAGTCAAGTGTGTTTTCTAGAGTTAGAAAACTATGATCAAAGGTAGAATACGGATCTTTATTTGATCTATTTGCATGAGAGACTGCTGAAAGATGAATTATTATTTGAGGATCAATAGCTGCTAAAAGATTGCTAATTTCATGATAGTTTCTGGCATCTTGTACTTTTAAATTTATATTTGCATTTCTAATTAAATGCATCCTTTCCATTATCATAGCATTAGACAAATCTGGATGTGGAAGTTTATCACTATTATCAATTAAAGATAAAAAATTATTAACTTTCATTCCATCTACAATAGAAACCTCAGCACCAAGTGACTTAAGTTTTAAAGATAAGTTGTGTCCAATAAAACCAGCACCACCAATTAAAACAATTCTTTTACCTTTTATATTAGTGACATTAATCATGTTTATTTTTTCATTATTTTTTTAAATTCTGATGCTATAACTTTCATATCGTTTAGGTCAAGATGTGGTCCTACAGGAAAAGAGATAATACTATCGCTGATTTGGGCAGCAACAGAATATTTGCTTTCATCATATCCATATTTATCTCTATAATATTTCATTCTAGGAACAGGTTGGGGATAATAAACACTGGTACCTATACCTATTTTTTTTAAAGATGAAATTATTTCAGGACGTTTTGAAAGAATATTTTTATCAAGCAAAACTCCAAGGCAGTAATAACAACTCTTTAGTTTATTGTTATAAGGTTGTGATAATATTGTTATATCTTTTATTTTTTCAAGATTTTTTTCTAAAGTTAAAAAATTTTCCCTACGCTTAATAAGAAAATTTTTAAGTTTTTTTATCTGTACTAAACCGATTGCAGCATGTATTTCGCTCATACGATAATTAAAACCTAAGTCTATAGTATCATAAACACCAGGTATACTCCTCTCGCCATGTGTACGATTAACTCCAAATGCTTTAAGTAATTTTAATTTTTTAGCTAAAGTTTCATCTTTTAAAATAATCATACCCCCCTCAGCGGTAGTCAAGTGTTTAACTGGATAAAAAGAAAATACCCCTGCATCTCCGTGTAAGCCTGTATGAACATCATTGATTTTTGCACCTGGTGATAAGGCACAGTCCTCTAGGACAAAAAGATTATATTTTTTTGCTATACTCATAATTTTAGTCATATCTACTGGGACACCTAGATAATGAACTAAAGCGATAGCTTTAGTATTAGAATTAATTGCTGATTCAATTAGATCAATATCTATATTTCCCGTATTTTTTTCAGAATCCACAAAAATTGGACGCGCACCAGTGAGTTCAACAGCATGTGCTGTAGCAATATGTGTTTGGGCTGGAACTATTACTTCGTCACCAGGGCCATAACCTAAAGCAAAATAAATTAAGTGCATTCCAGCCGTGCAAGAAGAAACACTTACCGCATGTGGTGATCCAGTGAATCTTGCAAAATCTTTCTCAAATTCTGTGGAGATGGGGCCATGTACTAAAATTGAACCATCCATTACCTTGTTCACAGCTTCTTTTTCTTCTAAACCAATCATTGGTTTTCCAAATGGAATATTATACATATTAAATTGTTTATAGACTTGAGAAAAAATATTACAAGTATTCTATATTTATCTTTTTACCATTTTCAACGGATTGTTCAGCTGCTAGGCAAATACTTGCAGTAGTAAAAACTTCTTCATCATTAACTAAGCTTAACTTAGTATCATCTAATATAGAGTCTATAAAAGAAATTAGAGCATTATTTCTTTTTGTTTTTGCAGGATACTCTGCAAGCTCTTTTTTAAAGCCTTTATCTGGATTAGCACTATCAACCCAAACAGTTCCTGTAGTTTCATGAATGAAAGTTAAATTTTTTCCATAAACCTTCAATGCGTGAAAATGTGGATGAACACAACCCCCATGTGCAGATACTTTTACGATAATTTGATCATCAAAATCTAACAAAATTGATGCGAAATCATTATACCTTTGTTTACTTCCTCTTATTGAAATATTATTTCCTAATGCTTGAACGGTTATTGGTTTTTTTCCAATTAACCAAACAGCAAGATCTATCATATGTACTGCGGCCCCATGAATAATTGAGTAAAAATTAGCCTCTTGTCTCCATCCATTAATTAATTTTTCTTTTCGCCCCCATAAATAGTCAGCCTCTAAATAATATATATCTCCCATTTTATTTTCTTTTACTTTGTCACGAATTTTTAAAAAAAGGGGACAAGTTCTCAAAACCATATTTGATGAAATTTTATTACTAGGGTTTTCATTTAATGTTTTTCGAATATTAATTGCTTCTTTTTTTGATAAACACATCGGTTTCTCAATGTATACATGCTTATTATTTTTTAATGCTTGAACAACTTGTTTGTAGTGCGCTTCATCATATGAGGCTATACAAATCACATCAACATCAGGATCATTTAAAATATCTTGATCGTTTTGAGTTTTTTTGGCCTCTGCAAATTCTAAGTTTATATTATCTAACTTAGCTTTATTATAATCACAAATCCAAATCAGATCACAATGAGGATGAGAAGATAAAGTTCTAGCATGATGAATGCCTACACCCAAACCAATAACTGCTGCTTTAATTTTTTTATTTTTATTCAATTAAAACACCTATTTCCCATTCAAAAACAAATTAAAATTTATACTCATTAAATAAAACTAAATATAAAAAACGTATAATACAAATTATTTAGAAAGCTTAATAGGAAATAATTTCTTATAATTTTTTCCTATATTTAAATACCAACTTTCGATTTTTTTTATATCTTGTACTTTATCAATTGCCAATCTTAAATTAGGCTTAATTAATCTTTTAGATTTAAAATTATGAATTCTAAATTTTTTTGCATTCTTATAAAAATATTTTGTAACATGCTCTCTATCATCGTTTGTAGTAATTTTTTTTTCGTTTTCTAAAAAAAATTTAGTATTTATGAGTTCAATACTCATACCTCGAGGAAAAGTTCGTGGAAATACATTGCTAACTAAATCATAATTTCCTTTTTTATAGATTGAAATTGCATGCTTAAAGAGGGGTGAAATTAACAATGGACTATCTCCGCATATTCTAAAAAAAGCTTTACATTTATGTTTTTTTAAAGCTGATGCAAAACGTCCAACTACATCTTCTCTTGATCCTCTTATAACAGCAATTCCTAAGCGTTTAGCATAAATCTCGAGTGGATCGTCTGATTTTTCATCACTAGTAGCTAGTACTATTGATGAACTAAAATTAGCTTCTTTTATCCGGTCAACTATATGAGATAAAATAGGCTTTCCTAAAAAAGGGGCAAGAACTTTTCCTGGAAAACGTTTGGAGCTCATACGACATTGGATAATAGATTTTATCATTAAAATTTTAATACAGTATTACAATAATGTTAAAAATTATCACTAATTTTTAACATTAATCTATTTAAATTCTTTGAAACAGAATTTAATCCTCCATTCACAAAGTCATTTATAAATTTTTTATTTGAATTATAACATTGTCTCTTATATTTTTTTTTCAATAGAGGTAATGAATATACTGCTTGATTACATAAATCTCTTAATTCATCTCTATTCTTTAAATTAAAACCTGCATTATACTTTTCACTATAAAGGGTATTGCATGTTAAATATCTAGGAAGAACAGCAATTTTTTCTTTTATAAAAACCTCAAATATCACAGATGCACCTGCATGTAGTACAATGTCAGACCAATCAATCAATTTTGAAGTAGAATATTCTTTTGAAATTGAAAAAAACTTTATATTGAATCTTTTACTTATATAATTAGGAAATATTGGGAATGAATTGTCATAATTTAAAATGATCAATTCGATGTTTTTATAACTTGAAACAAAGTCAATCGTTCTTAAAACTTCGTTCCAAAAAATATTAATTTTTTTTTTAGGAAGAAGAAATAAAATTTTTACTTTAAAAGTATTTTTACTTCTTAATTTTATTCCATCTAGGCCGAGTTTTGATTTTAATTTTATCCACTCATCACAATATCTTGGAGATCCAATTAAAAAAAAATTCTTTTTATTTGATGGTTTTGTACTTTTTATTATTTGTTCGTATTTACTTGTGTATAAAAAATAATCGATAGTTGAAGGAAATCTTTTACTAATTGGTTTATCAATTTTATCTAAATTTTTTTCTATTACCATCTTGTTAAGCATAACGTCAGTACCATGTGGTATTACCATCCATTTTATTTTTTTATTAATTTGCCTTATACGTTCAATGAGTTTCTCTGCTTTAGAGTTTGAATGCAGAGTTACGACTAATGTTTTGTTAGGTGTTAAAAATATATTTCCAATTTTTTTTTTAATATCTAATTTCTTTAACTTTAAGTTTAAATACTTTAAATAAAACCTGTAGAATAATTTTCTTAAAATATTTTTAAAAAAAAATATTATTAATATCTATTAAGTACTTGAGTCTTGATAAAAAAAAATTATCAAATAAATATTCAATATCCAGATTTTTTAAATTTAGCAACAATTGAATTCTTGGATCAGGATTATTTATATAATTTGATCTATTTTCTAAAATTATTAATTTTAATTTGAAACCAGGGATATTTTTAAATTTACAAAGATAAAAAAAGGGTAATAAATGATCTAAATCTTTATGACCTTGAAGCTCTTCACGAAAAACAATGAAAATTAAATCAATTTTTTTTTTTAAATCTTTTTTTTTTTCATATAATTTTGTAAATTTATAAGATTTTAAACAATAAAGTATTTAATATCATAATATTTTTTAGTTTTTACTTTTGTTCATTATTTAATATATAATTAATAAAAAGTTATTTTCAAAATTATTATTATATATACTTAATCGCATTAAAAAACTTTTTCATGAGTAAAATTTATTTCTTTATACCGTCAGACATTTATATTAGGGATTTTGATTCAAGATTATTATTAGCAATCTCAATAATGAACGAAACAAAAAATATTAATTTTATAATTGGGTCACAATATCAAGTTAACAATTTTATACTTAAAAATAAAAATATTAAAAAAATGATTTATCTCGAAAAAGGAATCGATATGAGATACAGCAATTGGTACTACTATCTCGCAAATAGAGGATGTTTAATTTATACTTTAAGTGAAGAAGGTGGAATATTTGAAAAAAATAGAAATTTAATATCATTTGATATAGACACAGATAATTTAGATCTAATAAAAAAAAATTTTATGTGGTCAAAATTAATTTATGATGAAATTTATCAACATAAAAAATTTTTGTTAAATCATTCTGAATTTGTGGTTACAGGTAATCCAAGATTTGATCTTTGTTCTGAAAAATTTAATGATTTCCACGATGGATTTTTAGAAAAATATAAAAAAAAAAAATGTGTTGTAATAAGTTCAACATTCACAAGTGGAAATAGCTCAGTTCCTGATGAACTTAAAATCATAAGATTAATTAGCAAACCAAGTTATTTAAAAAATTCTTATCGTTTTGACATAAATAGAAAAAGATATAGTAACAAATTAAGAAATCATTTTATTAAACTTACAAAAGAAATTTCTAAAGAAAATCCAGAGGTTCAATTTTTTTTTAGACCTCATCCAGTTGAAAGTCATGAAATCTATCTTAAACACTTTAAAGAATTTGATAATATTATTGTAAATAATTCAGTTCCGGCGAGAGATATGATTGCAATTTCTGAAACTCTAATACATCATGACTGTACAACAGCAATAGAATGCTATTTAAATAATAAAAAACCTGTTGCGTACTTACCAATTTTTGATGAAAAACTAGCTCAAGAAATTCCAATAAAAATTAGCAATGTAAAAAAAACAATTGAAGATGTTAAAAATGAAGTGAGCAAAATACTTAATGACAAAAGTAAAGATAGTTGTTCTCAATTAGATTTAGGATATTCTCTCGAAAATATTAATTTTTGCTCATATAAAAAAATAACTGATATTTTTGTTAATGATCTAAAAAATTTTGATAATCTTAAATTAAATAAACCAGTAAAATTCAAAACAAAGTATTTAATTAATTATGTTATTGCTGCTTACATAAGACTGAATAGATTAATTATTGAAACTTTTGCAAAACTTTTTTTAAGAAAAAAATTTTCTAAATTAAATAAATTTTCAAAAAACATTGAATTAGATGAATTGAAAATTAAAATTAGTTCTTTATCAAATAAAATATTATTTAGAAAAAACATAAAAATTGAAAAACTTAGGGAAAATTTATTTTTATTAAATTGTGATTAAATATTAGGGATAAGGTTTAAATGAAAAAAAAATATATAATTATTGTCGGTGCAAATGGCTACCTATCACATCACTTTTCAAAAAATTTATGTAAAAACTACAATTTGATATTGTGGGATATAAAATTTAGTAAAAAATTTTCTAGCGATATAAAAAAGTTGTCAGTGAAATATAATTCATCTGTTACTTTGCATAAAGTTGATATAACAAAAAAAAATAATATCAAAAGATCAATTCAATTTATAAGGAAAGAAAAGATAAAAATTTATGGATTAATTAATTGTGCAGGTTTAAATCCTCAACCAAATATTAAAAATCCTGATTATAACAAAAATTTTAAGTCATTTATTAATATGTGGGATCAGGAGATCAACATAAGTTTAAAAGGTTATATGCTAATAATTTATGAAGTTTCAAAAATTCTTCAAAAATCTAGAAATTCAACAATTATAAACTTTTCCTCAGATTTGGGTATCATATCCCCAAATCAAAACATATATTCAAAAAATTCAGTTAAACCTTTAGTTTACTCAGTATCAAAACATGGAATTATTGGAATGACAAAATATTTTGCTACTTTTTTTTCAAAAAAAGGCATAAGAGTAAATTCAATTTGTTTTGGTGGTGTATATAACAAAAAATTTGAAAAAAACTTTGTAAGAAAATTTTCTAAACTTGTGCCTTTGTCACGAATGTGTAAAATTGAAGAAATACTTTCTCCAATTAATTTTCTGCTTGATGAAAAAAATTCTTATATGACAGGTCATTCTCTCATAATAGACGGTGGAAGAACTATTTGGTAAATTTATGATTATCGGAGAAGTAGGTTTAAATCATTTAGGTGATGAGAAATATGCAAATGATTATATAAATTTTCATTTAAAGAATAATTTTGAAAGTTTAAGTTTTCAAATAAGAGAAAGAAAATTTTATGATAGAGTAGAAAAAAAACACTTACAACTTAATAACTCATTTTACGAAAAATTAGCTTACAAATACTCTGATATTGAAAATAAGAAAATAGGATTATCTGTTTCTAATTTAGATTCAATTGAAAATATTATTGAATTTAATTTTGACTTTTTTAAAATTTTAAGTATCGCTGCAAAAGATGAAATTCTAATAAATACTCTTCTGGATAAAACAAAAGCTAATATTTATATTTCTTTAGGTTCTCTTGATCTAGAAGAAATAAATAAAATTATAAAAATATATATTGAAAATCCAAGAGTTAAATTTAATTATACTCAACTTAGCTATAATAAAGAAAATTTAAACCTTATAAATTTAATTGATTTGGCTTTATTGCATGAAAATAAATTTTCATATGGACATCATTACTTAAATGATATTCCTATTATTTTATCAAAAACTATAAAGAATTGTGATATATTTATTTATCTAAAAGGTCAAAAAAAAATAAAACATCCAGACGAAATGCATGCAATTGACTTTAATAACTTTGAAAATTTGTTGACTAAAGTTGTGGAAGTTGACAAAATTCTTGGTAAAAGAGGAAAATTATTTTCAAAAAATGATATTCCAGATCAAAATCAAAAATGAAACCACAAAAATCAATAATTATAGCTGGAAGTAGGGGTATTGGAAAAGGAATTTCTAATCATTTAAAAACTATTTCGAAACAAACAATAACATTATCTTCTAAAGAATTTGATACTTCAAAAGTATATGATGCAAATAAATTTGTTAAAAAATATAAAAATGCTGATGTTTTAGTTTTGAATACTGGTGGTCCACCTTCAACTAATTTTTACAAAATAAGTAATAAAGAATGGCAAAAATATTTTAACCAATTGTTTTTAAGTTTTACGATAATTCTAAGAGATTTTAAAATTAATAATAATGGTTATATTTTTTTAGTCTCCTCTTTTCATATTAGAGAAATAAATCCAAATCTAGTAATCTCAAATAGCTTAAGAGTAGCATTTTGGTCTTTATTGAAATCTTTAACCGATAGTTATGCAGAAAAAAATATTACAACAATAAACATTGCTCCAGGTCCTTTTGATACAGATAGAGTGAGAAATTTAAATAAAGATATTGAAAAACTTAAGGAAAAATTACCGTTAAAAAGGTTAGGTAAAATTAACGAAATTGGTGAAATTGTTAAAAATATTGTTAAAAAAGATATAAAATATATCAACGGAACAACTATCTTTATGGATGGTGGTAAGTCAAAATCATTATTTTAAGTTATTATAAAAACTATAAAATTCTTTAAAAAATTTTGCTTCCCTCTCAGTTGAAGTTAAAAGATTAATTTTATTTAATTTTAACAATTCTACAAATTCTTTTGGATATTCCTCAGGAAACTTTAATTTTAAATAATCAAGAAAATAAGGTGCTACATTATTATTATCATAACCGTTAAAAGTTCTCTTTATATTATTTTTTAAAAAATATTCACAATGTTCTTTATTTCCTAACTGAAAATAGATTGTAAATTTATCTTTAAAGTTTTCATCAAGGGGATTTTTTTTTGGATATGTACCTTTATGTGGTAATCTTGAATCAAAGAAAACAACAGATCCTTTTTTTGATTTAATTGATTTAGAAAAGAAAAGTGAAAATAAATAAATAATTTTTCTTTCAAAATAATTGTGAATTTTAAATGGAATTTTTTTAAATAGTTTATTGTTAATTATATCAATTCCTCCTCCATAATTATCATTGTTCTCTTGTAAATAAATTCCTACTCTAAAAAATTTTCTATTTTTTGATTTTAGATATGTATTATTTCTTTCCGACTGACCATCATAATGCCAACCTAGTCGATTATTTTTTGGAAATTGATTTATCTGAACATGTAATTCTGGAATTAAATATACATCTTCTTGAATAATTTCTTTATAAATATTTAACAGTTTTTTGTTGAATATAATTTTATAAATATCTTTTTCAGAAAGACACAAAGATGTTAATAAGTAGGTGTTTTTAATATTTTTAGATAATATTTTAATTTTACTTCTAAGGTTTTCTATTTCTTGATCTGAAAAACAATCATTTATTAAGAGATAACCATTTTTATTAAAAAAATTTAAATTATCATTAGACATTTTTTTTATCTATAAAAGAATTAAAATCAGATACTTTTCTAAAAACTGGACTTACTAAATCACCTTCTATTTTTGTCCTTATATTAGAATTTTTTGAAATAATATTTTTTAATAATTCTAAAGTTTCATCAAAAGCATTTAATGTTTTTTTAATGTCACGTTTTTTATGCATAAAACTTAATGAATGATATGCAGCCCATAATATGCCTCTTCTGAACAATTCTTGTTGAATAAATGTTTTTATTTCTAAATTTCTGTAATTTTTTTTGTCTTTTATCGTCAAAATACTTCTACATGGATGGCCATCACAAGATAGGAAAGTTTCTAACTCATGGCTTTTTATAATTTGATTTAAATTTTTTTGGAAATATGTTCCTACTTTTTTAAGGTGATCTGGCACTTTTTTTTTAACAAGTTTCGTTATACATGTCTTGGCAGCAGCTAGACCCAAACACTCCCCTCCATATGTAAAAGAGAAAAATACATCATTACCTAAAAGAGACATGTATTCTTTTTTTCCGACAATCGCAGACAATGGGATTCCATTACTAATTCCTTTAGCTAAAGCTGTTAAATCAGGTTTAACATTGTAATATTCTTGAGCACCTCCTATGGCATATCTAAATCCAGTTACCACCTCATCAAAAATCAATAACGCATTATTTTTTCTACAAATTTCTTTTACCTTGTGAAGGAAATTATTGTTTTTACAGATTTTGCTTATTTTGCATATTTTGCTTTTACAATTTGATGTAAAACATTTTGGCTCTGGAACCGTAATAGGTTCCATGATTACGCAAGAAATTTCGTTTTTATTTTCCTCAAATATTTTTTCTAGGCTATTAATATTATTATATTCAAAACTGTGAACTAGTTGTTTATTAAAGTTTGGTATTCCATTTGATTTATCTGTAGAAGCAATAAACCAATCGTGCCATCCATGATAACCACAAAATGCAACTTTTTGTCTACCAGTAACTGCTCTAGCTATTTTTATAGCTATCGTTGTTGCATCTCCACCATTTTTACCAAACCTAACCATTTCTGCGCTCGGTATATGTTTCACAAGCAACTCAGCAACTTCTATCTCTAGCCTGTTCATCAAAGAGAAAGTTGAACCAATTTTAAGCTGTTTAGACACAGCTCTATTAATATCAGGATCGGAGTAACCCAATATCAAAGGTTGGCAAGCCATTACATAGTCAATAAATTTATTATTATCCACATCCCAAACGTTACAACCTTTACCTTTTTTTAAGTATTTAGGTGCAAAATTATTAGTGAATTGAGAAGGTCCTTTGCTAAAAGTTTGACTACCGCCTGGAATAATTTTTATAGCTTTATTAAATAATTTATTTGAATTTGAAATATTTGGTTTTTTCATTTTTTTTTATTTTTGTTAAATTTTTTTAATTCTTTAGGAGTATCTACCTCAATCAATTTTTTTGAAGTATAATTATTTAAAATTATTGGAAATGTTTCTCTGGAGATTAATTCATTATTAAGTTTATTAAGATAGTTTGAGTCAAAACCACATATATAATGATGGTGTGAGTAAGCTTCAGGAAAATCTTGACGTCTACATATATCATTTTTTATAAACTGGTAAGGTTTATTTTTTTTTAAGTACCAGCAACTCATAGGATTAGTCTCTACTTTTTTAAAAGCACAAATTGATTTTAATTTTTTTTCTTCGACAGTTTTTATTGCTTTTTTAAAATCGTTATTATTTTTATAAACCAAAGGAATATAAAATAACCATATAAAAGTATTATTTGTAAATTTAAGCTTTTTTTTCATATCAACAAAAACTTCTTTAATACAAGTTCTATCTGTAGCAAGTTTGTTATTTCTCTTAAAAAATATAAAGTGATATTTTTTTGCCAACTTGTCTAAGTAAATATCATCTGAATTAACGTAAACTTTGCTAAAAAGTTTATTTCCTTTCAAATATTTAGCTGTATGCTTAAATAAATACCTATTTTTAAATGGTAAAGACTTACTATTTTTTCTAGCTGGGATAACTGCTATATGGTCATATTTATTATTCATTATCAATATTCTATTAAAGTAATCTTTTTTTTTGTCAAAAATAATATTTAATTTTTGTTTTTAAAGTATTTTAGGGTTATTCATAGACCATTCCACAAGCTCCCAAGTATTTCCATTTTTACGAAATTTTTCAGACATATTTTCATTTAATTTAAAACCACTTTTTTTATATAAATTCATTGCCGCAGTATATTCTTTTACTACAGGGAAAGACATTTGCTTAAGTTTAAGATAATTAAAACAAAAATCTTTGATATGATGCATTACTTCAGTTCCTATTCCTGTACCACGGAAATCTTTATTTCCAATTAATATTCCAAATTTACTTTTAGATAATTTAAAATCTATTGGTCCAAGCCTTACGTTACCTACATGAAGATTATTAATTTTTAGTAGAATTGCGAAAAAATAATCCACTTCACTATTTATCATTTCATTAGTAAACTCGAATAAATCATTTAAAGAAATTTTTTTATCAGCTTTGCTAATAAATCTACTTGTTTCTTTATCGTTCATCCAATTTAAATAGTCTTCGGATACAAATTTGCCTGAGAAGGGTTCAAGTATAACTTTATCTCCCACAATTCTTTTTATTGGGTGAATTTTCATTTAACAAAATTTTTTATAAACCATGACAATTGACTTTTAAAAATTTTTAATCCATCATCATCTCTAAAAGCTTGAAATATGATTAAACCTTGATAATCATATTTTATCAAAAGATCTATTACTTTTTTAAAATTAGTATCACCAGTTCCGAGTAATACTGAACCTCCACCAAGTAAGCGATCTTTTATATGAAGATCCGTAATTTTAGTACCATAACATTTAAATTCTTCTACTGGATCGTAACCAAGTGCTGCACTATTACCTGTATCATAATTGACTTTAATATTTTCTGAACCAATAGAGTCAATTAATTTTGTAAAGGAAACAGGCTCTAAGTCTGTTTCAAGAGAAATATTTATATTTTTTTTTTCAGCTGTACTAGAAACGATTTTTATATTTTGCACAAACCTATTTATATCTTGCTTGCTTTTTAAACTCGACTGATCTACGCATGGAATCACAACATCTTTTACATTCATCATTGAAGCATTGATAATTAATTGTTCCAAAGTTTTTAAACTTTTTTCGACTATAGAAGTATCTTCACTATGAATTGGCGCTTCCATAAAATAATCTGCACAAATCGATCTTACCTTTACCCCAGACAATTTTTCTGTATTCAAAATTTCTTCAGGGCCATCAATTGCTAACAAAGGATTTTTTTCAGAATCATTATAATCTAGGATAAATTCAATAGAGTCTAAACCTAGTTGTGATGCTATTGAAAATTCGTCTTTCCAATAACCTAGAGGATGAGCTTGGTATCTATTTTGGTATTTTGGCAATAATCTTCCTTGCATAATACCAAATTTATTTTTAATTCTATTTTCGTTAGATGACATTAAATTTTATATAAGTATTTTATATTATTAATATTTAAAGATAATATCTAAGTTTAAATAACCTTAAATATTAAAATCTATTTATAATTATTTAGATAAATTTTTATTTATATGTTCTCTAAGTTTTTTTGCTATCGGCTTTTCAGCTTCAATTATTGTTTTTTTACCATCACCTAAAGCTTTCTCAATTTTTCTTACTCCGCCAACAAGTTGTCTAAGACCCATGGGTTCTATAGATGCTGCTTGATCAGAACCATACATGGCTCTACTCAAAGTAATATGTCTTTCTAAAGATGTGATACCTAATGTTGCTGCTGCATAAGAAATAACTAAGCCAGACTCATGTCCACTATACCCAACATCACATTTATATTTTTCTCTTAAGGTGTTTATAATATAAAGATTGGCATCTTCATCTTTCATTGGATAAGTTGAAACAGTATGCATTAATTCAAAAGGACATTTTGCTTTCTTAAAAATATCAACAGCTTTTTGAATGTCCTTAAAATTTGACATACCTGTTGATATAAAAGTGTGTTTGCGCTCTTCAGCAATTTTATTTAATAAATCCTCATAAATAATCATTGCAGAGGCAACTTTATTATAATTGCAATCGAACTGTTTCAAAAACTCTTGACTTTTAAGGTCCCAAGCAGAAGCAAACCATTCTATTTTTTTCTTTTTACAATAAGAATCTATTTCAGTGTATTGATTAGCATTAAATTCTAGACCTTGTTTCTGTTCTCTTTGTGTTGTTCCCCATGGACTTTCTCTTGGTGAGTCTAAAAATTCTTGAGTATATACTTCGTTTAAGTCACGTTTTTGGAATTTTACAGCATCACAACCTGCATCTACGGCAACATCAATAAGTTCTTTGCATATTGACATATCACCATTATGGTTAATTCCAATTTCAGCAGTTATAAATATTGATTTGATAAACCCTCCTAACAATTATTAATTTATTTAAAGATATTTTAATAAATTAAGTTTAAAAATTTTTTCTAATAACTCCCTAACTACACCTGAACCACCTTTTGCGTCAAGAACAAATGTTGCAATTTTTTTAATACGTTTGTGACTATCTGAGGGACAAGCAGAATACCCACAAAGTTTCATTGCTTCATAATCATTAAGATCATTTCCAATATAAAATATTCTTTTGAAATTTAAATTTATTTTTTTGGATAATTTTTTTATCACCTCATATTTTTTATTTACCCCATAAATTGCTGGGACTTTTAATTTTTTTGCTCTTGCTGCGACTACTTTATTTTTTTCAGTGGAAATGATATAAACTTTTTTTTTAATTTTATTTAATACCACAAATCCCATACCATCAGATCGATTACAGGAAACAAATTCATTACCTTTTTGATCTAAGTAAACTTTATTGTCAGTCAAAACGCCATCGAAATCGAAAATAAATAAATCTATGTCATCAAGTTTGATATTTTTGATTTTCATTTATTTTAAATAAAATTAGAATATTTTATTAACTCAAACCTAATTTATTTTCTACAAGTTCACACAACAAATGTTCAATTAAAATATGTGTTTCTTGAATTCTTGCTGTTGAGTCAGAAGGCACGATTAGTGATAGATCTACTAAATTTTTACATTTACCTCCACCCTTACCAAATAAACCAATACTTTTCACACCCATTTTATTAGCCTGTAATAAAGCTTTAATTATATTTTTACTATTTCCTGATGTCGTAATCGCCACAAGTACATCACCCTTGCTACCTAAAGCTTCTAATTGTCTTGAAAATATTTCTTCGTAACTAAAATCGTTTGAAATGCATGTAATAACTGAAGTATCTGTGGACAATGCTATTGATTTAAGTGGCTTACGATTTTTTTTAAAACGTCCAACAAACTCCGCTGCTATATGTTGACTATCTGCTGCACTACCTCCATTTCCACACCAAAAAATTGTTCCTCCTAATTTAAGTGATTTTGATAAAATATCTGATGATTTTTCTATTTTTTTTCTTAAAATCTCTACAGTTGCGTTAGCTACCTTAATATGTTCACTAAAGGCTGTATTGATCAAATTGGTATATAGTTTTTTTTTCATTTATAAAATAATATATTTTAATAATGATATAAAATTAATTTTGATAATCATTAATTAATTCTTCAAACTTTCCTTTTGCAACAATGCTTCCTTTTTCGATTTTAATTATTTCATCACATTTCTTAATGGTGGTCAATCTATGTGCTATAAGGATTATAGTTATATCGTTTTCTAAATTATTTATTGCTTCCATTACTGCTTTTTCTGTATCATTATCTAAAGCACTGGTTGCCTCATCTAGAATTAATATTTTTGGATTGTGATACAAAGCTCTTGCAATACCTATCCTTTGACGTTGTCCACCCGAAAGTCTGATACCTCGTTCTCCAACTGTTGTATTATATTTTTCAGGCAATTCTGTTGTTATAAAATTATGTAAATTTGCAATTTTTGCTGCTCTTTCAAGTGCTTCTTGATTAATTTCTTCTGAATTAACACCAAAAGCAATATTTTTAGCAATAGTATCATCTGAAAGATAAATTATCTGTGGAAGATAACCTATGTTGTTTTGCCATGATCTAAGATTGTTATTGTTTATTATTTTACCATCAACTTGCAACGTTCCATCTTGAGGGGTAAGAATACCCAAAATTACATCAACAAGTGTAGTTTTACCACTACCAGTAGGCCCTACTAACCCAATTATTTTTTTATGTTGAATTTCAATATTTATATTTTTTAGAGTTAAATTAGATGAATTTGGGTATTTAAAATTTAAATTTTTTAAAACTATTGATTTTTTAAAATCAATAGTTTCTTTACTTTTTATAATATTGTTAGGATTTAAATTTTTAAGGGTATCATATAAACTTTCTATTGCTGGACTGCAAAATCTTAACATTGTTGAGGCATGATAAGCTCTTTGCAAAGAAGGCAACATTCGATATCCTGCAAAAGCATAAAGTGAAATAATAGGTATAGCGTTTGAAAAATTACCTTTTTGACCAACTAAATATAGCAATACTAGCATCATCCCTCCAAATGCTATAGCCTCTAAAGCAAATCTAGGCATTCCAGCTAAAAATCCTGCGGTAGCTGTACGATTAGCGTGTACTATTGAAGGTCTGATGAATTGATTTAGATATACTTCTTCTAACCCAGCAACTTTTATTTCTTTTGATGCCCCGAACGCTTCATTTACAATTGTAAATCTTTTTTGATTTGCGACAAATCTCTCTTTACCAATTTTTTTGCCTAATCGGTCAGTTAATAAATATATAGCCAAATAAGCTCCTCCTAGAATAACAATGACTGATATCGCAAGCTTATAATCAACATAAAGCATCAAGATAAAAATAAAGGAAATAACAAAAAATGAAGAAATAAACTCGATTAATGGTTTCATACCTAATGCAACTACTTGGCTAGCTTCTGAGAGAACTGTGGAACCGAGGACTGCACTATTGTGATTTAAAAACCAGCTATATGGTTGGTGTAAATATCTTTCTATTAAAAGTGTAGAAATACTATGATGTCTATTTTCAATAAATTTAAGCTGAACATATTTAGTGTAAGCATTTAAAGAAATCGAAAAAACTAGAAATAAAAAAACAAAGATTCCTAAAAAAAATATAAATTCATTTTTGTTTTCGACTCCATATATATTAGCAAATAAATAAACTTGATTTAAAATTGAATTTGTTTCTATAAGACTTAAATTAGTAAGTATTGCTATAAAAGGCATAATTGATGCTATACCTAGAGTATCAATTAAAGCAGTTAGTAAACTAAATATCAATAACATCAGTGCTGATCTGCGTTCTTTAGAAGATAAAAAAAATATTAATTTTTTCAAAGAATTTAACTCAAAAGTTGAGTCGTAGTTTCTCATTTTACTTTTATTAATTGGTGATAATGACATTATTATAGAATTTGCAAATTATTATTAAACTAATTTCCATAGTCTTTTATAGGAATTTATCATTTTATTAAGATTAAAATTTTTTTTGATTCTATTTCTCGTTTTACTACATAAATTTTTCCAATCTTTTTTTTTTTTCATTAATAAAGCTTTTTCAATTGATTTTGATAACATTGCTGGATCATTTGGTTTTACAACCCATCCAGTTTTTCCAATAATATAAGCTGCATCACCTATATCTGTAACTATACATGGGGTTTGACACGCCATAGCTTCTGCCACCACATTGGGGAAACCTTCGCCGTATCTACTACTTTGAACATAAATATCTATTCCATTCATTACTTGATTAATATTATTAGAATTTCCTAATAACTTTACATTTTCGTCTAATTTAAGATTTTTAATCAGATTTAAAAGTTCTTTATTTCCTTTATTTATATTAGAACCTACCAAAATACATAAAAATTTATATTTTTTAGATTTTAATAGAGACAAAGATTTAACTAAATTCAAGTGGTCTTTCATTGGAGTATATCTTGCAACATTTCCTAATATTGGGATATTCTTTTTTAACTTATATTTTTTTTTGAACAAAAATTTTTGTTTTATTGAGGGTTTAAAGCTTAATAAGTCACATCCATTACTAATTAAAATTAGTTTGTTTTTATCATAACCAATTTTTTCACAATTTTTTTTTGCACTTTTAGATACAACCACAACTGCTTTAGGAATGAAAAATGAAAATTTAACTAAAATTCTTATAAAGAAGATATTTAGCAAGTTTTTTTTATTAAAATCTAGATTAGAATAACGCACATTCCAAATTATATTATCAAATCCTGCAAATTTTGCAGCTAAACCCCCAATTAAATCTCCATGAATTAACCATGTTTGTATTATGTTACCATCTAAAAATTTAAGAAGTTTCAATAAATAAATAAATTTTCTAATCGATAAAAAATTCATTTCTAAGTGATAAACTTTAATTCCAATTTTTTTTAATAAAGTAGAATATTTATCAGGACCTTTAAGTGAAATAACAACGTGATTATTTAAATTATCATATTTACAGATTTTATAGAGTGTATGCTCTGCACCCCCGTCACCTAAGCCAGTTATAATATGTATTATTTTAATACTATTCATTTAATAACTATTAATTTATACAAAAAAATTTAGTAAAGAATTTTTCATAAATAATTTCTGGATTATATCTATATTTAATCAGTCTTAGGCTTTCTTTGCCAAAATTTTTTGTTTTTGACTTATTTTTGATTAAGAATCTTAATTTATTAGATAAATCAATTATATTATTTGATTTAACTATATATCCATTTATACCATTTTTTGTATAGCAACTAGTTTGGTTACTATCTGTAGTAATTACTGGCAAACCATAAGCCATTGCCTCTATATTTGATACAGACGCAGGTTCATCCGTTGAGGGTAAAACAAAGCAATCACTAATCTTATAATATTTCTTTATTTTTTTTGGATTAATATTGGTCAAAATTTTGATTTTTAAACCACTTTTCTTTGCAGCTTTTTTAACTTTTTGTAAATAATAATAGTGATCTTGAGTTGAGCACTCACCGATTATTATTAGTGATATTTTTTTTCTGAATATTGAATTTAATTTTGATAGGGATTCTATTAAAAGTAAATGATTTTTTCGTTCTATGAACTTACCAATTGTTAAAATATTAAATTGATTATTAATAAACCATTTTTTTTTATAGGAATGTGAAGAATAACAAAATGGCAAATAATAAATGTTATTACTAATTTTTTTAAATTTTTTATTTCCTAAGCAAGGGCTTATCCATTTATCTTTAGTAAATCTAATAAAATATTCTTTAAACTTTTCTTTTATTGAGGATTTTTTTTTAAAAATTTGTTGTTGTGCATATAGTAAAACATTAATTCCAATAATTTTTGCCCAAACAAAATAAAATAGACCCATTAAATTTATAGGATCCCTTACAATAATAAGATCAAATTTTTTTGACTTCAAACTAATAAGTTCTTTAAATGATGGTATTCCATACCTATAATCAAATAAGTAATTCTTAGGCCTAACTAATAATTTTACCAAATTTGTAAAAATATTTTTTTGAATAATTCTGGGCTTCAATATTGAATGGTCTTCAGTTTTACCTTTTCTAGTAACATAAAAAGAAATTTGATTTCCTTTTTTGATGAGATATTTAATTAAAGTTATTTGATTTGTGTGGAATCTTGGAGCTACAAAAGCAATTTTCATTAATAACAATTTTTTCTTGTAAAAGATTTATTTAAAAAAACATAAAGGAATAATTCAAAAATATAGGTTTTTAAAATACATCAATTTTATAATTTTTTTTATTTCATTTAATATTAATATTCTAGAAAATGAAATTATTTAAAATAATATTTATAACAAATATACTTATTTTATCTTTAGAAATTTTTGCAATATCTCTATTTTACTATAAAAATATGACTGCATTCTATAAATTTGCCACAATATAGTTAGCAAGTAAAATTAAATGAATGAAACATAATCAATTGAGGTGTTTCTTCATTTAATATGAAACCTCAAAATTTTTAATTAAGAATAATTTAAATAAGAAATTATTGAAATAACTGATTTAGAGAAAAATTTTTATGAATGTTTAAATATAAGAGAATTCTAAAATTTAAAAAATTTAATTCCTAATTCTTTTTTAATTATTTTTTTTTCTTTCAAAGTAAAAAATTTGAAATATTTTATAAAAAAATAATAAAATATCACTTGTGATACAATGACTATAATTAAACTATATATTGAATTTACAAATTCATTTAAATAATTTCCTAAAACCAATATTAGAAAACAACTAATCATAATATTGAATAAACATTTCCAAGGGAAAAATTTTTTTTTAAAAATTTTTTTAAAATGAAAGTAGTAAAAAATGAATATAAATGATCCAGCAGTTCCTGTTGCAAATAAAGCACCATAAGTACCATAAACAGGTATTAAGATAAAATTTCCTACTAAATTATATATTGAAAAAATTCCTGCGTATAAAAATAGTTTATTTTTTTCTAATGCATGTATAAGTGGACTAAACGTAGAATTATTTGATGATATTACCATAAAAAAAATTCCCAAATATACTAATGGAACTGTTGTTAAATAATTTTCTGAGTAAATAATACTTATTATATTTTCTAGATTTGTTGCTAAGATAGCTAATAAAGGAAGTGTTACAAATAAATTTAACTTTGTTATTAAACAATAATATAATTTCATAACTTCTAATGATTTCTTTTTTGTGTATAATTTTGTAAAAATTACTCCAAAAGTACCTTTTAAGATTGATGTTGGGCTCATCTTGATTATGATCAACAATAAAGAAATTGCAAAAGTATAAAATCCGACAGCTTCTTGATTTAAAAAATATCCTAACATTAAATTATCTACAGCTATATCGGCGAAGATAAAAAATACTAATGCCAGTGCATTAGTTTTTCCATATTTTAATATTCTATTATTTTCATTATTTGTGAAGGTTTCTAAAACAATTTTTTTTTTCTTTATTAAAATTTTTTTACTTAATAAAAGAATGAAATGAACTAAACTTAGTAATTCTAATAATAACCATGCTATTAAAAGTTCCTTTAACGAATATCCATTTATCAGTATGTAAGAAAATAATATTAATTTTAAAATTTGAAAAAAAATAAAGTTTACTCTTTCTTTATATGCTTCGAAAAAGGCTGTGAGTAACGCTAATCCTATAAGATTTTTTATCCTATTAAAAAAGAGAATTGTTAAAAAAATTAAAAAACTAGCTGTGCTTATTGATAATTTAAAAATACTTTTGATATAATCAAAATTTATAATTAAAATAATACAAGAAAAAATAATTAAAAAAACTCTAATAATTAGTGAAATAATAATAAGCCGATTTATTTTTCCAAAATTTTTTTTTACTAAAAATTCAGGGACATACCTTTGTATAACAGCCTCTAAACCAAAGTTAAATAAAGCACCAAAAACTACAATAAAAGAAACATAAAAACTGTACTCACCAAATTCCTCTACTTGCAAATTTCTCAGAAGTATTACTGAAGTTAAAAATCCAGTTACAATCGAAACTAATTGGCTTAAGTAAGAAAAGTGTAAATTTTTTTCTAATTTATTTATAATGATAATACTCCCATTTTTTATAAATGTATCTCATGTTTTCTTTTGCATTTTTTAATTTAAGTAAACTATTAATTGGTGCACTAAAACCTCTTTTTTCTCTATAAATAAATTCTTTTCTTAAATATCTTTCAGCTACCTTTTTTAGAATATATTTTAAATCTCCATTTTTATAATGAAGCTTAGGATCAATTGAAAAAGCATATTCGACTAATTTATGATCTAAATAAGGAACTCTATTTTCAACTGAATGTGCCATAGAAGAAAGATCTAATCTTATTAAAGCAAATTTTAGAAATGTAAAAAAATCTACATACATCATATCTTTTATTGAACTTATATTTTTAATATATTTTCTATACATGCAAAATTCATCCTCTTTAATTTTTAAATTAAAAATATTTTCAACTTCATTTTTAGAAAATCTATTTAACATAATTTTTTTATATTTTTTGATATCATTATTAGGAAGAAAATATTTGTGTTTTAAAAATGCTTTAATTCGAGTTAGATTTTTAGCTATTTTAATTTGTGGTTGTTTTGTATCTAAAAATTGTTGATACCAGTTATATCCTCCAAAGACCTCATCTCCACCATCACCTGAAATACAAACTTTGAAGTTTTTTGAAATTTTTTTATATAACAAATATGTTGAAAAAATACTGCTACAACCAATAGGTTGATCATATATTCTATATAATCTTTTATCTACGCCATTGATCTTTAAATCTTTAAAATCAGTTACTTCTTGTTGTATATTAAGATATTCTGCTATTTTGTTAGAGTATATATAGTCAATATCTTTTTCAGACCTTTTAATAGAGAAGCCTAAAATATTTTTTGTATACTGCCTTGCTATTGCAATTAACAATGATGAGTCCAACCCACCGCTGAATGCAAAACTTATTGGTACGTCACTTACAAGGTGCTTTTTGACACTTTGATGAAGAAGTTCTTCTACTTTATCTACGACTCTATTTTCATTTTTTTCAACACTGTTTCTTTTTAAGTACCAATATCTATTTTTTATAATTTTTAAATTTTTTATATTCAGTTCCAAAAATTCTCCTGCTTCAACTGCATTAATCTTTTCATATATTGTTTTTGGATCATAAATGTATTTATGGTAATAAAAACTAGCTGCAGCTTCCAGGTTAATATCTAATTTGTATTTAAATAATTTTTTTATAGATTTTGTTTCTGATGAAAAGATAAATTGATTATTGCTTATGAGATAATACAAGGGCTTAATACCAATTCTATCTCTTGCCAAAATCATTTTATTCTTTTTTTTATCAAAAATTGCAAACGCAAACATTCCATGTAATAACTTTAAAGTCTTTTTAATTCCAAATTTTATATAACTTTGTAAAATGACCTCTGTGTCACTTTTGGTTTTGAAAATAACGCCCTTTTTTTCTAGTTGGATCTTGATTGATTCAAAATTGTAAATTTCTCCATTAAAAACTATGGTGTAGTCACTTATACTAAATGGTTGGTTTGAATTTTTACTTAGATCAATTACACTAAGTCTCACATGACCAAGTGCTATTTTTTTATTTTTTAAATTTTTAAAGTACGTACCAAAATTATCTGGACCTCTATGACTTATTAATTTAAGTGAGTCTTTAAAATTTTTTTTTGATATTTGACTTGAAGTTATTAAACCTAAAACACCACACACTATACGACATTGCCTCCAATAATATTTGAATAATTATCTGCATAAAGCTCTTTTGAATTATTTATTTTTAAATCAAATCTTTTTGGAATTTTTTTATTCCATTTTAAATTTCTGTAACCAATACATACTAAATATATAGAAGCTTTATCTGAACCATTTGCACTACAGTATCTTAAAGTTAGACCATTATATTCATACATTTTTTTGACAGAATGTGGTGTAAACCTCCAATAATCTGAATATCTAATACCATGTATTTGTTGAATGTAAGGAACAACAATTATTACCACATCATTTGAAAATTTGCAGATATTGCTGAATGCTTTATGAAAATCATAAATGTGCTCTAATGTAGTATGATTAAATGCTACATCAAATTTTCCTATATATTTATTTTCTAGTTCTTGTTCTAAGTCTACAAAAATCTCGTTCTCTTGACCCACTATCCCTTTTTGATTGCTTTTAAAATTTGAAATCCAATACTCACTTTTTTTAGAAAAATAATCTTTATAATAGCCACCTTGCTTATCCTCATCAGTCCAGCCACTTACGTTAATAATTTTTCCTTCGAAAAAATGAGCAAATTTTTTAAGTTCATTATTAGAGAAAATTCTAGGGACTCTAAATTTTGGATCTTGTTTATTAAAAATTTTTTTAATTAATTTTTTTATCACAAACAATATAAGTTAAAACACATATTTATTTCAAACAATTACCTATTCATATATTTAAATGTAAACAAAAATATATAGATTTATAATATTTAATAATTTTATTTATACAATGAAATATAGATCAGAAATCGATGGGTAAAGAGCTCTTGCTGTAATACCAGTAATTTTTTATTTAGAGATAATATTGAAATTAGAAAGAAATATTTATTACAATATGAAAGTTTAGATTCTAAATTAAAAAACCTGTCAAATATTATCAATGTAAGCTACTTTTCTTTGTTCAAATTATTTTCTCCTCTTCAAAAAAAATTTATAAAAGAAAATTGCTTTTTATATAGAGACACAAATCATTTAAGTAGATGTGGAGAACGTATTTTTGCTAAATATTTTTATGATCACCTGCAAAATCAAATTAATATGAATTAATATTTAATATTTGGATTTTTACCTAAAATTCTTAATAAAATATTTCTAAAAAATTTTACTGTTGGATAAATTAATAATTTAAAACCAGGAATTTTTACAGTTAGACTTATTACCTTATCTAAAAAGTTTTTTGACTCTATTAATTTATCCAATTTTTTTGCAGCGTCTGCTCCATGATAAATTTCCGATCCATTTATTTCAACAATCATGCCTGTATTAATATCATATCCTCTACTTTTGAAATCTGACATAGTCTTCAAGTGCTCTCTAGCATTTAAAGTGGTAATATCAAACTTTTTTCTTAACGTAACAAATTTACTGTACTCTCTACAAAATGGGCACTCATAATCATAGTAAATTTTAATTTTCATATTAGTTAATAAATATTTCTAAAACCTTTTCACTTTTTAAATTTATTATCTCAAACCCATTGTAGTAAGTTAAATTATATATTAGGTCAATACGGCTAATTTTCTCGTTATTATAGTTTGAAAAATTATTTGAATAAATATGATAAGGAAATCCAATATATTCAAAAAAATATTTTTTCTTCGGACTATTATTTAAGTTTGTAAAGTAAGTAGTTAAAAATTTTTTTAATATCTCTGATTTCTCAATTGAAAATTGATTGGTACCTTTATTTTTTTGAAAATTTTGAATATCTGAAATTGAAATATTTTCAATAGAATAGAATAAATTAAAATCTCTCTCATTTTTATTTTCTATTTGTTTTTGAAATAAACCCCTTAAGTTTTTATCTGAATAAAAGAGTTTTTCTTTTCCAATTGTTCCAAATGTTGCAGTCACAATTGGTCTATCTAAGGTATATAAAAATCTATTTTGTGCGAAAATTTTATCGTAAGGAGAAAGAAAATTTCTACCTAACTTAAAGCTTTTTTTATTTATATCTGTTACATAAACATCAAAATAATTATTTAATTTAGTATCATACCATGCCAAAGATTGCGGGCTAAAATATAATGGTGAAAAAATTATCAATACAAAAGACAAAAAGGCAACTTTAATATTAAATAGTTGTGCTTTTGTTTTAGATGACAATTGTTTAAAAAAAAATATAAAACCTAAGTTTAAGATTATCCATTTATAAAAAAAAATTCCTGAAGCTAAAAATATACCTATATGTAAAATTTCAAACAAGACTAAAATTACATAAGTCAACTTTTCTTTAAAAAAAATAAATATAGATACAAATTGAATAATAAAACTAAATAAAAGAAGAGGTGTATTTAAGAAATTTATAATTGATGCTGTTTCTAAAATTTTTTTTTCGGAAAAGAAACTTAGCCAACCATTTATATAGCTTGAAACAAAAAGATTTGAAATATTATTATAAAATACCCACTGATATAAATCAGGTGAAATTTCTAATTTTGCTATTGCTGGAATAAAATAATTAGAAGCATGCAAGCTAACAGCTAAAATTATAAATGGTTTTATGTCTATTTTTTTAAATTGTTTGATTATTAAAAATGAAACAAATAGAATTAAAACATCTATGAGTGGCATTATATCGGTATAGCTATAAGCTCCTATTGGCAGTTCAAATTGTCTGATTAATACAAGTAGATAAACAACAAATGCATATAAAAAGTAGGGTGAAATCCATAGCGATAAATATAAAACTATTAAAATTAAACGGTCAATATAATGGGATGAATTATAATAATGGTTAAAATCGTATGTACTAAACTTATACATCAATGTTCCAGCAACAATCAAAATTAAAATTTTTACTGGTTTTTTTTCATTAATCCCATTCCAACTTATTTTGAATATTTTATGGAAAATTAAAATAGTAAATACAGTTAGTAACAGAAATAAAAATTTAAACTCTGATAAAGCTCCTAGAAATATTACTTTATTAAAATAAACTTCTTCACTTATATTAGAAAAATATAATAAACCATTGTGTGCAATATAAAATACGATAAGTATTAATGGATATTCAATTAATTTGACGTTGAAAATTTTATTAACCATAAATTTGTTATTAAAAAAAATTTATAATTTAAATTAATTTTTATAAAATACATTTAAAATAGTAGTACATCTTTTGTTATAAGTATAATTTTTAACATTTTGATATGCTTGTGATGAAATTTTCGAACACAATTTATCATCCACTAATAAATCTAATATCACGTTTTCAAATTTACCATCAACTAAGATTCCACTTTCACGATTTTTTAAAACTTTTTTTATAGTTTCAATGTTTGAGGTTATAATTGGTTTTTTTGATGCCATATACTCAAATAATTTTATTGGAGAAGTCGTTTCCAAGTCCATAACACTATTAAAATTATTTTTTGTTTCATAAGGCATAAATAAAATATTTGCACTTTTTAAGTATTGTGGAACCTGAAATCCTTCTACAAAACTTTTAAAAATTACATTGTTATAATTTATCCCATTAAAATTTTTCCAATAATTAATATCATTTTCATCTCCTCCAATTATATAAAATAAAATATCATTTTTACGCTCTAATTTTTTTGCAGAATTTAAAATTAAGTTTATACCTTTGCCTGCTTTTAAACTCCCACAATACATCACTATAGTCTTATTAAGAGGAATGGATAATTTTTTTCTATTTATTTCAATATTATCTGAAACTAAGTCAAACTTTTCTAAATCTACCGCATCTTCTAATACTAATAGTTTTTCTTTTGGAACACCAAGTTTTAAAAAATTCTCCTTAAGTTTATCATGAATTGTAACCAGGCCTAAAAAATATTTAGACTGACTTAGATTTAATAGTTCTTTTAAATTCTTTATTTTTTTTGGTGAACTATTATGTGTTTCTAAAATAGTTGGGATTTTATTTTCTATGTTATATTTTACAACATTGTATGTCCTAGCAAAACATAAATCAAAATTTTTTGACTTAATGTATTGACTTATTTTTTTTTCTGGATCAAAAGCACGTTTCAAAAATTCTGGTAAAAAATAATTTGCTAATTTTAGAATTATTTTTA
>MDTE01070853.1_pt1 | contig 29125 bp, 26 predicted proteins | sample 811231 | NCBI WGS metagenome assembly MDTE01 (sample SAMN05326651, study PRJNA326480) | marine metagenome | isolation source: seawater | place: Indian Ocean: Red Sea | collected 2010 | reverse complement strand
TGGTTCAGGTTCATCATCTGGTTCAGGTTCATCATCTGGTTCAGGTTCATCATCTGGTTCAGGTTCATCATCTGGTTCAGGGTTTTTGTTATTCTTAAAAAGTTTGTTCCATATATTATTTAAAATATATCCAATAATACTCCATATTATACTTCCTCCTAGAATAAGACCTCCAAGAATTAAGCAAATTAACGCTTTAGCACTTATGCCATTAATAAAATTATCAGATATATTTTCTACTGTATTAATACTTTTATTGATAGTTAATTCAGTTGTCGATTTGAAATTTTCATCAATAGCAATATTGCTAATCGCTTCAGTTTTAGTATCTTCAATTATTGATTTTGCTACAACATAGTAACCAACATTTAGTGAGGCTAATATTATAAAAGAACCAATTATCAGATATATTGCCATGAGCCGTATACGTTTAGTCCATGTTCTAAATAATATTAAACTTGATACTAGCATTAGAATAAATATTGGAACATAAATTACAAAACGGAATTTTTTCATACTTGCAACATAGTTTCTACCGTCATTAAATAAAGATATAGTATTCTCGTCTACAACTTTAGCCATATCTTTTTCTAGGTCTATATTGTTATAAGTTAATCCATCACTCAAGATATTACGTGATTGTTCTAGAGTGTCAGTCCCCCATACACCAAATTTTTGATTTAAATGTCTTTTTAAATCTTTGTCAGTATAAATCCAGCCGTTTTTGATTTTATCCCTAGCGGATTCAATAAATTCATCCTCTGTATTAGTAGTCGATATACCTAGAGATTCTTTTAATGATTCTTGCGTGAATTCTATTGAATTTGGCGTATTTGAAAGTATTGTGTCTACATTTGTGTCAATTTGGTCATCAAGAACATTGTAGACTTGTCTAGGAATTAAATTGTCAGGAATACATTTAGGTAGAGAAGTTAAAGAAGTTAAAGAAAAAATTTCATTGTTATTGCAAACAGGTAAATTGTTTGTAAATTTATCTAGGTCTTCTTTAACTAAAGAACTTATATTTTCTTTTGCTAATTCTTTATTATCTTCTAGAGATAGTTCAATTTTAAATTCGTCTATTTCGCCATTTAAATATTTGCTTACATCATCTAAAATTTTTTCTACTTCTTCTTGTACCCATTCTTCTGGAGCTACATTTCTTAGTGCTTCAGTGATTTTTTCATCAGGTATTTCTATTCCAATAGGTAAATCTAATTTTTCACCGATTGTTTGGGAAACTTTTGGCCCAATGACTTCATCATACAAAATTGAATACGCATCTTTTTTCGCCAATAAAATTTTTGTCTCGGTGAGTGAATTTTCTATTATAGGACTAAGGATGAGTTTGATTGTAAAAGTCTCTGAATCTTTTGTGGCATATGGAGTTATGGAAGATAAAGTATCGTCAATTTGGCTGTTAATCCAATCTTCGGGGATTACTTTTTGTAAGAATTCAGACAATTCTTCACTAGTTAATTCGAGCCCTAAAGGTAATTCTTGTCTTTCTAATGTCGTGTCTATATATGGGTCTATACCTCTTTCAAATAGGAGATTATAGTATTCAGATTTATTAATTAATAGTATTATTTCATTTTTTAGAATTGGTATTCTGTCTTTTAAACTAACTGTTAATTCAAATTCATCTGATCCTCCTGTTAAATAATCAACTAATTGTGAGGAGTTATTACTAATAGTTTCTTGTAATAATTCCGGTGGTATTAGGGCAGTTAATACATTAACATAATCTTCAGTTGTTAACCCAGAATCATTGAGTATGTTTTTTTGGTCTCGGCTATATTTAGAATCATCAGGAATACTTTTTGCTTCCTCAATAATTGATTTAGGTAATTCTACTAAAAGAAAGTTAGGGATTTGATTTTCTTCAAAGGTATCTCCAATATAATCTGGATTCAAGATAGTTGAATTTATTTGTAGTAAAAAGAATGTTAAAAATAAAAAGATAGTAATAATAACTGATACGATTGAGATAGATATAGTTTTAAAAAGTAGTATTGGGAGTTTAAGTAAAAACATTTTATTACCTTAATATTTTTCTTTTTTTAATTTATCGTTTTGCCAATTATAATCTATTGTTCCTGTGTAAAATTTTTCTGGATTTTCAATCGCCCAAATTTGTTTTCTAATTATATAATTATCTGGATCAATTTCAATACTTTTTTTCCAATATTCTATAGCAAGTTTAATGTTATTAGAGTCATAATAAGTTAACCCTTTTTTAAATAGATTTATAGCATCTTCTTTTAAATTTATAGTTTTGGCATCAATTGATTCTAAATATAAAGATTTTGTAATCCAGTTAATTAATTCCTTTTCAATATCTTCGTTCCGAATGTCAAATTTACCTATTTTTTTATAAGATATAATTCCTTTTTCATCAATCATTATTCCATTCGGGACAGCTTTAAAGCCAAATAATTCACCAGTAATATTTTCCTTATCAATTAAAGTAGGGAATTTTAAATTGAGCTTATTAATATATGGCATTACTTTTGATTTGCCTTGGAAATCTATAGCAATAGATATGATTTGTACTTCTTTATTGTATTTGTCATAAAATTCTTGCCATACAGGCAATTGCTCTCTACAACCTCACCATGAGGCCCAAATAAATAGTATTATTTTTTTTCCATAATAATCAGATATATTTATATATTTGTCATTTGTAGACAGTAATTTAAATTCTGGGATTTTTATTTGTCGATTTGAATTATTCAATTTTTCTACTTTATATTTAATTAGTTTTATTTATAATTTTTAAAATTATCTAAACAACCTGTTTAGAATTTAAATGACTCAGCCAACTCCTTCATATCCAATAGTAACTTTTCCATCTTCAAAATAAACTGGGGTTATTCTTTCTCCATCGGTAATTTTTAATAAATCTTTCCATTTTTCCGGGTGTTTAGAAAGGTCTATTTCAGTGTATTCTATATTATCTTCGTCAAGTTCTGATCTAAATATATCAGAGTAGCTACAATCTGGATGAGTGAAAAGAATTGGGTTTTTACACATTCATTTCTCCAATTATGTATTTAGATATATTGTAATCAAATAAATAATATCATAATTAAGTTTTAAATGTTGACGAGAGGGTTGTGTTTTTTAGTGTTATATTATTTATTATTAAATTAATGTTAAGGAGTTAAGTTTTGAATGATATAAATTTGATAGGAGTTTATTCTCCAGATTCTTCTCAGTTAGAATTGGTAACAGGATTGATTGAAGATGATATAGGTATTATATGGATAGACACTAATGCATCTTTAGAAGTCCAGATTGATTTAATGAGCGATGTAGTTGCTGTTATTGTAATACCTTCAGTTTTTCCTGTTGAACTTGCACGACAATGTAAAAATTTGAAATTAGTACAAACAATAAGTGCAGGAACAGATTGGATTGATAAAGGTGCTTTACAAGATTTAGGGATCGTAGTTTCTAATAATGGAGGAGGAAATGCTGTAGCAGTTGCAGAACATGCTATATCTTTAATGGTTTCGGTATATAGAAAACTAGATATTCAGTTTGATTCTGTAAAAAAATTACTATGGCAAAAGAATATTAGAAAATCTATTTCTCCGAATTTTAATAATGATGTTAAGACCCTTGAATTGGCTGGTAAAACTGTGGGTATAATAGGTTTAGGCAGGATAGGTAGGAATGTAGCTAAAAGGTTGAGTGGTTGGGATTGTGATATTATTTATCATGATATAAATAAAGTTCAAGATGTAGGGTTAAATATAACTAAGTGTTCTAAAGTAGAGTTATTAGAGCATGCTGATATAGTAACTTTACATGTTCCTCTTGATAATACTTCTAAAAACTTGATTAATTATGAAGAATTATTGAAAATGAAACAGAATTCAATATTGATTAACACTTCGCGAGGAGAAGTTGTAAATCAATTAGATTTAATTAGAGCACTAAATGAAGGCAGAATATTTGGGGCTGGGCTAGATGTTCTTGAAGATGAGCCTATATTAGAAAATAATTCATTACTTTCAATGGATAATGTAGTAATTACACCTCATTTAGCTGGTTTTTCTGAAGAAGCATTACTGAAAAGCAGAATGTTTGCTTTATCAAATGCGAGATTAATATTAGATGGATTAGAGCCTGAATCAATAGTATTACCTACATAATTATGATTGAATCAAATTATAATTTATGCTACAATTTACATTGGATCTGTATGGTCTAATCCCAATTATAAATAAAAGTATGAAAGGTAAATATGGTCCAAGAAGCAATTCAAGATAGAGTTGTAAATTCTACATCTATGAGAGATTTATATGATGCGGGTGTTCATTTTGGACATCAAAAAAGTCATTGGAATCCAAAGATGAAGTCGTATATATTTACTCAAAGAAATGGGATCCATATTATAGATCTACGTCAAACTTACCGTATGTTAGATAGATCTGCAGATTTTATTTCAAAAATTGGGTCTCAAGGTAAGAAAATTATGATAGTTGGCACAAAAAAACAAGCACATGATTCGATATTGAAAGATTCTAACCGTGCTGGTGCTTTTTATGTTATTACTAGGTGGCTTGGAGGTACTTTAACTAACTTTAATACTATTAAAAAAAGAATTGATTATTTATATGAATTAGAGGGACGTAAAGAAAAAGGCGAATTTGAACAGATTACAAAAAAAGAATCATTGAAACTTGAAGAATCGATTACTAAATTAAATAGATTCTTAGGTGGGATCAAAGAGATGAAAGAATTGCCTGGGGCAATTATTGTTATAGATGTTAGGAATGAACATATAGCAATTTCAGAAGCTAATCGTGTAGGTATCCCTATAGTTGGGCTAGTTGATTCAGATTCTAACCCTGAAAATATAGATTACCCTATACCAGGTAATGATGATGCCATTAGGTCTATACAGTTAGTCACAACTAGGCTGGCGGATGCATATTTAGAAGGAGTTAATTCTGCTAATAATAAAGTGGATGAAGAAAATGACAAGGATTTAATTGGATCAATTTCTAGTTCAGATGATTTGAATGGAAATGCTAGTGATATACAAGATAATAAAGATTAATTTATATCTGTATTAGATTTTAGAAGGGTAAGGCAAATTGTCAAATATAGTAGAATCAATTAAAATTCTTCGTGATCGTACAGATGCTGGAATTATGAATTGTAAACAGGCTCTGCAAAAAGCTTCAGGAGATATTGAACTTGCTGAAGAAATTCTTAGAAAAGAAGGTATAGCTAAAGCTGCTAAAAAATCATCTAGAGATACTGAACAAGGTGTTGTTGGTTCATATATTCATGCTGGTGGAAAAATAGGAGCAATAGTTGAAGTTAATTGTGAAACTGATTTTGTTGCTAGAACTGACGGGTTTAAAGAATTAGTACATAATTTGGCAATGCAAATTGCTGCTATGTCACCATTATATGTAGATGAATCTGATTCTAAATTTGATAATTCACAGGATCCTCAGGAAGTTTGTTTGATTAGACAAAGTTTTATTAAAGATCCTTCTAAAGATATTGAAACTTTAGTTAATGAGGCTGTAGGTAAGCTTGGAGAAAATATTCGAATTAGAAGGTTTTCAAGATTTGCTTTAGGTGGATAATTCCGTGAATCAAACACCTTTAAAATATAAAAGAATTCTACTTAAATTAAGTGGTGAATCTTTTAGAGGTAATAAGAACTATGGAATAGATTCTAAAGTTCTTTCGTTTATGTCTAGTCAAATCAAATCTGTTTTTGCCTTAGGTGTTGAAGTTGGAATAGTAGTTGGGGGTGGTAATATTATTCGTGGATCCGAAGCAGAAATGCAAGGGATGGATAGAGCTTCTGCTGATCATGCAGGTATGTTGGCAACAGTAGTTAATGCATTATTATTACAAGATTCTTTGGAAAGAGTACATAAAGTAGAGACGCGTATTCAGACTGCTTTAAACATTACTGAAGTAGCGGAACCTTATATCAGAAGACGAGCAATAAGACACTTAGAAAAAAACAGAATTGTTATTTTTGCTGCAGGTACTGGTAATCCTTTTATGTCTACCGATACAGCAGCAGCTTTACGTGCAATTGAGATTGATGCTGATGTGGTTTTAATGGCTAAAAACGAAGTAGATGGTATATATGAATCAGATCCAAAACTAGATCCTAAAGCTTTGAAAATCGAATTTTTGACTTATTTTGAAGCTTTACAAAAAAGACTTGGAGTTATGGACTCAACAGCTTTATCTTTGTGTATGGATAATAATTTACCTTTAATTGTTTTTGATTTATTTGCTATTGATAGTTTGAAGAAAATTGCGTTAGGAGATTCAATAGGATCTTTAGTTTCATCAGGATAAATATAAATTTCTAGTAACTATAGGTGTGTGTAAATTATGTCTATAATAAAATCAATTTTTAGTGACACAAAAGATAAAATGGATAAAACAATTAGTTCACTTGAAAATGAATTCTCCTCTTTACGTACTGGTAGAGCTTCTCCTGCGCTGGTGAAAGGTTTATTAGTAGATTATTACGGAGTTTCTACACCGTTAAGCCAAATAGGATCAATTTCTATTCCAGATTCAAAAAGTATAGCTATTCAACTTTGGGATAAAGAAGCTGTGATTGATACAGAAAAAGCTATACTAAAATCTGAGCTTGGTTTAACACCCAAAACTGAGGGCAACTTAATTAGGATAAATATTCCTCCATTATCTGAAGAGAGAAGAAAAGATTTAGTAAAATTAGTTGGCAAAATGACAGAAGATTTCCATGTGTCCTTACGTAATACCAGGAAAGATGCTATGGAAAAAATTCGTCAATTAGAAAAAAATAAAGAATTATCTATTGATGAGAGTAAAAGTGCTCAAACAGAACTTCAAGAAATTTATGTTTCATTTACAAATCAAATTAATGGATTGAAAAAGGAAAAAGAATCAGAAGTTTTAGAGATCTGAAATTTATGATTATAATGTTATGTCTTCTAAAGAAGAAAGTATTAAAAATGTACCAAATCATGTAGCTTTGATTATGGATGGTAATGGAAGATGGGCCAAATCTAAAGCTAAATCAAGATATTTCGGACATCAAGCTGGTACTAATAATATTCGGAATATAATAGAAATTTATGCAAGTTTAGGTGTTAAATATTTAACTTTATTTGCTTTTTCTACAGAAAATTGGAATCGTCCTAATAAAGAAGTCTCTTGGCTATTAGATATCATGACTAAAACTATTTCTAAAGAATTAAATGAACTTAATGCTAGAGGGGTTAAAATTCAGCATATTGGTAGACTCGATAGATTAACTCCTAAATTAAAAAAAGCTATTGAACATAGTATTGAATTAACCAAAAATAATTCAGGTATAATTGTGAGTGTTGCTTTCGATTATGGTAGTAGATATGAAATTTTAAATGCTGTTAAGATGATTGTAAAGGATAATATTTCACCAGATAGCATATCAGAAGAATTATTCAATAATTATCTTTATACTAAAGATATTCCTTATCCTGATTTAATAATAAGAACTGCCGGAGAAATCAGAATAAGTAATTTTTTATTATGGCAATCAGCATATGCTGAATTTTATTATACTGATGTGTTGTGGCCAGATTTTAGTAAAGATGACGTAGTGAAATCTATAAAATCTTATTCTGATCGAGTAAGGCGATTTGGGAAGTTGTAGGATCATTAAAAATCAAACGAATTATTTGTTAGCAGGAAAAAAAATTGGTTAATTTTGATTTATTTAAACGTATTATTACAGCTTTAGTATTACTGCCTATGGTTATATTTTTGATTTTTACGGGATCGTATTTGTTCTTTGTATCCATATTGTTATTAGGTGCATTTTCTAGTTATGAAATGTCTAGGTTAGTTAGATTATGGGGTTATCATATATCTACTAAATTTAGCGTTATTTCATGTTTATTATTGACTTCTGTAATTTATATTAATTTAAGCTTCTTTAATGAAAATATTTTCCTTGTAATTTTATTACAAATTGGTATATTTATATCTTTAATTTGTTTTTTAAATCATAATTCAATTCCTATAATAAAAGATTATATATTAAATGTTGCTCTTGTAATTTATACTTCTGGTATATTATCTCATTTGTTATTAGCAAGAAATATTGAGAATAGTACCAATATTATATTGTTTTTTATGTTAGTGATTTTTGCATCTGATACTTCGGCATTATTATTTGGAAAAACTTTAGGTAAAAGACAATTAGCCCCTAAGATTAGTCCATCTAAGACTTATGAAGGTGCCTTTGGAGGAATATTAGCTGCTTCAATAATGGCTTTGTTGTTAGCATTATATTTTGAACTTAATATAAACTGGATATATGTTATTTTATTGGGAATATTGATTGCAATAATTGCGCAAATTGGAGATATTTTAGAATCTAAATTTAAAAGGATGGCAAATCTGATAAATTCTAGTGAGATACTTCCTGGGCATGGAGGAGTCCTAGATAGATTAGATTCAGTTGCCTTAAACTTACTACTTTTGTATTATTTTTTATTATGGTATTAAAACGTAAAGGTATATTATTACTTGGATCTACTGGTTCGATAGGTACTCAAACTCTTGAGGTGATTAGAGCTTTCCCTGATTATTTTGAGGTTATAGGATTAGTAGCTGGGAATAATATAGATTTATTAAGAAAACAGATTGAAGAATTTAATCCTAAATTTGCATATTGTAATCAAACAGATATAAATATTCAACTTTTTGATGGCACGGATTGTGTATATATGCCTATAGAATCAATGGTTATAAATCCAGAAGTTGACTTAGTCGTAGCAGCTACTAGTGGAGATGTTTCTGTATTACACACACTTAGTGCTATAAATTCTGGTATTGATATTGCATTAGCTAATAAAGAAACCATTGTGATGTTGGGCAATCTTTTAATGGATGCAGTAAAAAATAATGCAGTAAATTTGTTGCCTATTGATAGCGAACCTAGCGCTATATGGCAATGTATAAGAGGCGAAGATAATAATATTTCAAAATTGATTATAACGGCTTCAGGTGGATCTGTTAGATCAATACCTTTGAGATATATGAAAGATCTTTCGCCAAAGGAAGTTTTGAAACATCCTAATTGGAGTATGGGGAATAAGATAACTGTTGATTCTGCTACAATGATGAATAAAGTATTTGAAGTTATTGAAGCACATTGGTTGTTTGATGTTCCGTTTGAGAAAATTGATGTAGTAATACATCCTGAAAGCATGATTCATTCATTAGTTGAATTTAATGACGGTTCAATTAAAGCTCAGATTAGCAACCCCGATATGAGGTTGCCGATTCAATATGCTTTAATGTATCCAGATAGAAAAAATAATAAATATATAAAGAGTTTTGATCCTGTAAATATTGGGGCATTAAATTTTTTTAATATTGATTATGAACGTTATCCTTGCTTCAAATTGGGACTTGAAACAGCAATTAAAGGTGGGACATGGCCTGCTGCATTATCTGGTGCAGATGATATTGCTGTTGAGTATTTTTTAAAAAGAAAAATAAACTTTTTGGAAATTGGCAGCTTTATTTCTGATATTTTAAGTTCACATAAAAACATAGTTAACCCTAATATTGATCAAGTTTTGAATGCAGCAAGTAGTGCGCGTGAGCGAGGTAGGTTATTGATAAGGTGAATGAATGATTCAAATTTCTTATTGGTTGTTGTTTATACCTTTAATAATGTTCTTAGTAATAATTCATGAATTAGGACACTTTATTACGGCTAAATTATCAGGCGTTAAAGTAGATGAATTTGGAATAGGGTTCCCTCCAAGAATTTATGGCAAGCTTTTTAAAGGGACTATATATTCAATCAATATTATCCCTTTAGGTGGTTTTGTTAAATTATCAGGTATTTCAGAAAGAGAGATATATGGAGAAAGTGATTTTAAAACAAAAAATATATTAATAAGGGCAATAATTTTGGTTTCGGGATCTGTAATAAATCTTCTATTTCCTATTTTAATATTTGTTATTTTATTTATGTTTCCGAGAGATTATGTTGTCGGACAAGTTAATATATCTAGTGTTGTACCTAATTCTCCAGCGGAATTAGCTGGATTACAACCTGGAGACCAAATTGTAAGTATCGATGATGAAATAATTGATAATCATATAGACTTGGTTCAAAAAGTCATGTCAAAACTTGGTTCTCAAGTAGAACTAGTTGTTCGTAAAGGGTCTAATGTAAGTGGAATATCTATGAATGAAGAACACTTTAGTACAGTAAATATAAGTTTATTAGCTAGGATGAATCCGCCTAAACAGATAGTAGTTAAAGAAGTTATTGATCCTGAAAAAGAAATATTAATTGACGAAGTAAGAATATATGAGCCAGGTGTATTGTTAGGAGATGAAATTGTTCAAGGTCCATTGGGTATAGTGATAGGTACATCAAATGTAAAATCTGTTACTAGACAATATGCTTTTTTTGAAGCTATGGATAAATCTATAAGTAAAACTTTGGGAGTTTTGATTACTTTAAAAAATGTTTTCTTTAAGTGGTTTAATGGAGGTCCTATTCCTCTTGGAGGACCTATAGGAGTTGCTCAGGTTACAGGAGAAGTTGCAAAAGAAGGAATTTTACCTCTATTAGAATTAATTGCATTATTAAGTATTAGCCTGGGAATATTGAATTTATTACCAATCCCTCCTCTTGATGGAGGTAGAATGGCTATTTTGATTGTTGAATTTATTAATGGAGGAAGGCTCAGTGTTGAGAAAGAAAAAATAATAATGTTAATCGGAGTGATATTTGTAATAGTATTTTTTATATTTTATCCATTATACTTAGATATTTCACGTATAATTGAAGGTAAAAGTGTTTTTGATTACTAGTTAGATGTTATAGTTAATTATTGGAGAAATTAATGCATAGACGTATAACGAAACCCATTTATGTTGGAAAAGTTAAGATTGGAGGAGACGCTAATATAAGTGTTCAATCTATGACTAAGACAGATACTAGAGATATTCTAGCTACTGTTAAACAGATTAAAGAATTAGAAGAAGTGGGTTGTGAAATTGTACGCTGTGCGGTGCCAGATATGGATGCAGCTATTGCATTAAATGAAATTCGTAAACAGATATCTATCCCATTAGTTGCCGATATACATTTTCATTATGAATTAGCATTGGCTTCTTTAAAAAGCGGAATAGATTGTCTACGTTTAAATCCTGGAAATATAAGAGACAAAGATAAAGTCAAAATTGTTGTACAGGAAGCTAAACAAAGACAAATACCTATAAGGATAGGGGTTAATTTTGGTAGTTTACCTCCAGTAGGTGGTATAGGGAAAACTAAAGGGATGTCAAGGCATAAAGATGGGGTGAATTTATTGCCAAAATTTTCTGAAATAAAAGACAAAGAATATTCAGTTGTAGACCATATGGTCAATACAGGTTTATGGGAGATTGGTATTTTAGAAGATTTAGACTTTGATATGATTAAAATATCATTAAAATCTTTTGACGTTGCTACTACTGTTGAAGCTTATAGAAAAATGGCTTCTTTAGTACCCTATCCATTACATTTAGGTATTACAGAAGCAGGTACTGCTAAGTCAGGCAGTATAAGGAGTGCAATAGGATTGGGTGCATTATTATATGAAGGTATAGGAGATACGATTAGAGTTTCATTAAGTGATTCACCAGTAGAAGAAGTTATATCGGGTATTGATATATTGAAGTCTTTAGATCTTCGTAAAGAAGGTGCAGTATTAGCTGCGTGTCCAAGTTGTGGTAGAGCAGATGTAGATATAAGAAAACTTGCCAATGATGTTGATAATATGTTGAGGCAGATTAAAAGTCCAATTAAAGTTGCAGTTATGGGTTGTGAAGTTAATGGCCCTGGAGAAGCAAAAGATGCTGATGTCGGGATTGCTGCAGGTAATGGAAGAGCAATAATATTTCGTAAAGGTCAGAAATTACGAGTTGTGAAAGAAGAAGAAATGTTGGAAGCTTTAACAGAGGAAGTGAAAAAAATAGAAACATCATTAAATTAATATGTAAATTACAAATTTTGAATAATAAAAGAGAGATTTTTAATGAGGCGTTCAAAACTTTTTACTAGAACCACTAGAGAAACTCCATCTGATGCTGAGATTATAAGTCACAAGTTAATGTTGAAGTCAGGAATGGTCCATCAAGTTGCATCAGGTGTATATACGTATATGCCACTTGCCTGGAAATCTATAAGAAAAATTGAATATATAATTCGTGATGAAATGGATAAAGTTAATGGGCAAGAAATTAGAATGCCGGTTTTACAACCTTTAGATATTTGGGATATTTCTGGAAGGGCTGAAGCTTATGGTCCTGATTTGTTTAGATTACATGATCGCAGAGACAGGGATCTAGTTTTAGCTCCTACCCATGAAGAATTATTAACCAATATTATAAAAACAAATGTACTGAGTTATAAAGATTTACCCGTTTTAATCTATCAAATACAAACCAAATTCCGAGATGAACCTAGGCCTAGAGGAGGGTTAATTAGGGTTAGGGAATTTGATATGAAAGATGCATATAGTTTTGATTATGACCAAAATGGTTTAGATCTACAATATGATGCTATACAAAAAGCTTATAAGCAAATTTATAAAAGATGTGGATTAGATATTGTAGTAGTTGAAGCAGATAGCGGTGCTATAGGAGGTAAAGATTCTCATGAATTTGTATTAATTTCTGATTCAGGAGAAGATTCAATAATAATATGTAAATCTTGTAATTATGCTGCTAATGAAGAAAAAGCCCAGTTTAATAAATCTTGGGGCATGGTGAAAGAGCCTGAATTGTTTGAAATTGAGAAAGTTCATACTCCTGATGTCAGGACTATTGATAATTTATCTGCATATTTGAATATTAGTAAAGAAAAGACTTTAAAAGTTGTTTTTTATATTAATGGTCCAGATTTATTGATGGTTGTTGTGCGTGGAGACCTGGATGTTAATGAAGTTAAATTGTCCAATATTTTAGGAGGGGCATCGCAACTTAGAATTGCAGATAAATCTGAGCTTTGTAATAAAGGATTTGTACCTGGATTTTCATCTCCAGTTAATGCTGTAAATGCAAAAATCATTGTGGATGATTCAGTAAATTATGGGTCTAATTATGTTGTTGGAGCTAATGAGATAGATTACCATTTTATTAACGTAAATTTTGAAAGAGATTTTAAGGCTGACTTGTTTAGAGATATAGCATTAGCATCTGAGAATAGTCATTGTATTAATTGTAATTCGAAATTAAATATTTATCGGGGTATAGAAGTTGGACATACATTTAAATTAGGTACTAGATATAGTGAGGTTTTTGATGCTAAATATCCAGATAAGGAAGGGCAAAAAAAGCCTATAATAATGGGTTGCTATGGGATTGGTGTTGGTCGTTTATTATCTGCCATTATTGAACAGCATAATGATGAAAAAGGTATTATTTTCCCTCATACTATTTCACCTTACCAAATATATTTAATAGCTATTAATGTACAAGATGAAGATGTGTTAGTTAAATCTGAATTATTATATTCTCAATTAAATGAAGCTGGTTTTGAAGTACTTTATGATGATCGTAAAGAATCTGCTGGAGTTAAATTTAATGATGCAGATTTATTAGGAATTCCTATAAGGGTTATATTGAGCCCTAGAAATTTAGAAAAAGATGTTGTTGAAATTGGAAAAAGGACAGAAAAGAATAATTTAACTGTAAAATTAGATGAAGTATTAAGCATCGTGAAAGAATTCTTATTGGATAAATAAATGCTTGTTTTATTGATTTAGATTTTGTGACTATGTTAAACTCTGGATAGATTATTTTATGATTAGGGGATAGTAATGAAATTTGGTATTTTTATGGCCCCTTTTCACCCGTTGGGTGAAAATCCTACTCTGGCTTTAAATCGTGATTTAGAACTTATCACATGGTTAGACCATCTAGGATTTGATGAAGCATGGATTGGAGAACATCATAGTGCTGGTTGGGAGATAATATCATCTCCTGAAATTTTTATTGCTACTGCAGCTGAAAGAACAAGGAATATAAGGTTTGGAACAGGTGTTATTAGCTTGCCATATCATCATCCACTTATGGTTGCTAACAGAATGATACTTCTTGATCATTTAACTAAAGGAAGAGTAATGTTAGGAGTAGGGCCAGGAGCTTTAGTTACAGATGCTTATATGCTGGGGATAGACCCAAAGACTCAAAGGGAAAAAATGGATGAGTCATTAGGAATAATATTAAGGCTTCTTAATGAAGATGCTCCAATAACTTATCACAGTGATTGGTTTGATTTGAATGAAGCAAGAGTTCATTTACTACCCTATTCTAAACCTCATTTTCCAATTGCTGTTGCAGCTGCTCAATCACCATCTGGATTTGTGTTGGCAGGGAAGTATGGAGTAGGCTTGTTGTCTTTGACATCTACTCCTGGAGGAGTTCAGAGAAAAAATAACCTTTCATATTTTTGGGATATGGTTGAAGATTCTGCTATTAAAAATGATAGGATAGTAAATAGAAATGAATGGCGTTTAGTTTTGCATGTTCATTTAGCTGACAGTAAATCTGAAGCAATGGAACAAGCAAGAAAAGGTGCATCTAAATATCAAAATGACTATTTTGCTAATACTATTGGACATAATTTAGATTATGATGGTCCAGTAGAAAATATTATTGATGATAAAGTTGAGAAAGGCGTGTGGGTTGTTGGTACCCCTGATGACCTTATTGCAAAAATTAAAGATTTGCAAGAAGAATCAGGAGGTATAGGAGGTATAATGTTTCAGGTTACTGATTGGGCTACTAGAGAACAAACTTTACATAGTTATGAATTAATTGCACGTTATGTAATTCCTCAATTTAATGGATCGATTGAAAACTTGGAGAAATCGCAGATATGGTCTTCAAATATGAAAGATAGACTTGCATCGATACGAGAATCTGTTTTAGATAAAGCAAGAAAAGATTATGACAGAACTGTTTAGAAATTTATTTTAAAGCTTTTTAGGTTATTTTTTTAATAATATTGAGGGTATCATTGGTACAAGCTTCATTAGTGATTCACGCAATTTTTTAATTTTAAATGCTTTTAAAATTACTTTGCTGTGCCAATCAAAAGAAAAATCTGATTCGTTGATTAATTCTTTTTGGAATTCAAAGCCAAGTTCAATTATTTTTTCTATTTGATCATTGTTTAATGTTTCAAAAAATAACCTTGAATAATTACTGATAGTAATTTCTCTTCCAAATATGTTTTTCCAAGCAGATTCATATTCTTTTAGCTTGTTTTCAGAAAAATTATTGCTTTTTATAGCTTCAATTGAAGTTTTTGCAGCTAATTGCCCAGATAATAAAGAATAATATATTCCTCCTCCGGTGGTTGGTTTTGTAAGACCAGCTGCGTCACCGGTAATTAATATTCTATTTTGGTAAGTTTTATTTATAGGGTTAATTGGTATTCCCCAACTTTTAATATTATAATCTCGGTCAATAATTTTTCCGTCATTCGTTAATTTTTTTAAAAAATATTTTATATTTTCTTGTGTTTTTGTTTTTGATATTACTCCTAATAATGCTTTAGAGTTATATAAAGGTACTAACCAGCCGAAGGAACCAGGTGAAATTTCTTTTCCAAAATAGACTTCAGTTTTAATTGGTTCTGTGAGGTTAACTTCAATTTGTGACCCCAACAAAGATTTGTCATTTTGTGTATTTATACCTATCATTCTTAATAAAGGAGTATTGAACCCACTTGAAATGACAAGTAGTTTACATTTGTAAGTTTTTATATCTAGATTATATTTAGCTTTAATACTAATATAATCCGGATGTTTATTAACTTCTGTTACTCTATGTTCAAGATTATATAAAGCTCCATTTTTCTTTGCATTATTAGCAATAGATTGTATATATGAAATTCTATTTAATATCGCTGCTTGTGTATTATTGCGCGTAATGGAGTATTTTTTGCCATTAGGGGATATTAAGGTAGCTGAATTTACTTTATGGTATATATCTTCTTCTTTGGGTGGGAATTTATCCAAACATTCTTTTCCTATTATTCCTGTACATAATTTATCGCCAATTATTTGTCTAGAATCTAATACTAGAACATCTAAACCTGCAGCTGCTGTTTCTGAAGCAACAATATTTCCTGCAGGACCAGCTCCAATGATGATTATATCCTTCAAATCAATCCCCTTATTTTTATATTATGTTCAGGTGTATTTGATTAATATATGTCTAAAGTAAATCTACCATCTTTAAAATTCAAATTTGATTTAGATAATTGAGAAAATAAATCTGCATCTATAAGTAGTACTTTTTTATTATTGAATTCTATTATAGTATCAGCTACTCCAAAGTTACTTATAACTAAGCCAAAATCTCCTTCACCTTTCCATACTGGAGGTACAGTTAATCTAATACATTGGTCTGGATTAAGTTTTTTTGAATTAATTATGCTAAATAATTCAGTTTTTGCTTCTTTACTAACATTAATCATAATTTATAATATTATCATTATTTCGAGTAAAATGTCTTATATAAATTAATATATTGTATCTAATTTTTTTATATAATAAATATATACGAAAATATGCGAGGTTGTATTGGCTATTACTAAGGTAATTATACCAGTTGCAGGTTTAGGAACGAGGTTCTTACCTGTAACTAAATCTATACCAAAAGCTATGATTCCAGTATTAAATATACCTTCAATTCATTATGCAGTTAAAGAAGCTGTAAAAGCTGATATGACAGAAGTCATTATTGTTATGTCTAAAGGTCAAGAAGGAATAGTTCAATATTTTGAAAATTCTAATGAATTTAAAGTGAATAAAAAAGACAGTAAAACTTTGAATGAAATTTCTTACATGAATGATAAAATTTCAATACACATAATATATCAGCAAATTCCTAAAGGACTAGGTGACGCAATTCTACAATGTAAAAAAAATGTTAATAAAACCCCTTTTGGAGTAATTCTTCCTGATGATTTAATATTAGGAAAAAATTCAGTAATTTCCGAAATGAAAAAAATTTATTTACAAAAAAAATCGTCAATAATTGCACTTAAGAAAGTTCCACGTAGTCAGTTGCCTTACCTTGGAGTTGTTGATGCATATGAAATTGCAAAAAATATTTATCAAATATCAGGTATGATTGAAAAGCCTCGGCTAAATAATGCTCCTTCAGATTTATCTATTATTGGGAGATATATTTTGCCTTATGAAATATTTGATATTTTAGAATTAACTAAACCAGGAATTAATAATGAAATTCAGCTTACAGATGCAATTCGGTCTTTAATTGGGGAAATTGGCGTTTTAGGATATCAATTTGCTGAATCGCATTTTGATGTTGGAACACCTATAGGTTTATTGAAAGCTTCTATTCACGAGAGTATGCAAATCCCAGAGTTTGCAAATGAAATTAAATCTTTTATGTCTTTTTTTAAGGATTAAGAGATTATTTTTGATCAATGTCTTTGCCAATTATATCTAATAAACCTTTAGCTTCAAATTTTGTATTATTTTCATTAGATTGTATAGTTTCTGAAAACATTTGTAAGCAAAATGGACATGAAACAGCAACTGTTTCTGAACCAGTTTCTATATATTCTTTGCTTCTAAGATGGTTGATTTTTTGATTATTGCTTTCCTCTAACCACATGTGTCCCTCTTCAGCTCCACATCAAAATCCTTTATCTTTTCATCTCAATTAAATTAGTATTCGGTATTGAATTAATAATATTTCTGGAAGTATCGTAGATATTATTGTGTCATATATATTGAAAGCAAAGATTGTTAATAGATATACACCTAGCAAGTCGGTATGTTGAAAATCTTAGATGGTGTGAGCATAAAAACCTTTGTTGAGTAATGATTTTATTTTGAATTTTTTAATTTCTAAAAAAGAATAGTATGCCGGAGGAAGTTATCAGCCAAGATAATATTATAGATATGAGAATTAAATCTGATGTAATTATATTTTCTGGTGTTTCTCCTAATTTTTTATAAATTGCTAAATAAGAATCCCTTAACAAGCCTATTAATACGAAAGGTACAGTAGCAAGCATACTGTTATTGTTTGGTAAATTGGAAGCTTGTATTGTATATAGTATATATGAGATTAATACTAAAATACCACAAACTAACAAAGATATATATAATTGCTTGGTATTATACTTTTGAAGAGTATTTCTTTGTTTGAAAATTTTTTCTCCTCCAGAATCAAGCTCAGTTTTACGCTTAGATAATGCTATGAAAAGAGCACCAATCCCTGTACATATATAAAGCCAATTTGATATTGGTACTCCAATCACTATTGCACCTGCAATTGTTCTTAAAACAAATCCTAATCCAATAATCATTACATCTAATATTATAAAATTCTTTAAATATATTGAATATAAGAACATTAGAGAAAAATATGTTATGGATATAAATCCGAAATTTATATCTAAGTAAAATGCTGAGGTTATAGAAATAATGCCTAAAATAAAACTACTAATAATTGCAATTTTTATGGGTAATAATCCAGAGGCAATAGGTCTTTTAAATTTTTGAGGATGCAAATTATCTTTGTTCTTGTCTAAGGTATCATTTATCAAATAAATGCTAGAGCTTAAAAAGCAAAAAATCCAAAAACTTATCATTGCTTTAATTAATAATAAAATAAATGTATTTAAATCTGAAATTTCCCATGCTTCATTCAATGAGAAGAATAATGCCAAAAAGACAAGTAGATTTTTTGTCCATTGTTTTGGTCTTATAGATAAAAATATGTATTTTATAATATTACTAGATTGATGTATCATTACGAGATGATATTAAGTTAAGAATAACAAGTCAATAATTTTTATTGTATTCGTTGACAAAATTATTTAAGTAATTTACAATTTACTAGCAGACGCAGATTTAGTCTGCTAATTTTTTTTAGTATAAATAAATTTTTATGAAAATAGGGAGGATAGTTTAATGGCTACAAAAGCCAAAATCTCGTTCAAACCCCTAGGTAATAGGGTAGTTATAGAACCATCTGAAGGTGAAGAACAAATGAGTTCAGGTGGAATATATATTCCTGATACTGCTAAAGAAAAGCCTCAGGAAGGTACTATTGTTGCAGTTGGGCCAGGTAAGATTACTGATGATGGAAAAAGAATACCAATGGAACTTAAAGTTGGTGACAGCGTTGTATATTCAAAATATGCTGGTACTGAATATAAAGTTGGTGAAATAGAATATCTTGTTTTAAGAGAAGATGATATTCTTTTTGTTAAATAGAATTTAATTCGTTAATTAACTCAAAATAGGAGGATAAAATGCCAAAAAAATTAATTTTTGGTGAAGAAGCTAGAGCTGCTATGAAGCGTGGCATAGATACATTAACCGATACAGTTGCAATAACATTAGGACCAAAAGGACGTAATGTTGTTTTAGATAAAAAATTTGGTCCACCTCAAGTATGTAGTGATGGTGTGACTATAGCTAAAGAAATCGATATTGAAGATGAATTCGAAAATATGGGTGCTCAATTATTAAAAGAAGCAGCAAGTAAAACTAACGATGTTGCAGGTGATGGAACTACGACTGCTACAGTTTTAGCTCAAGCAATAATACACGAAGGATTTAAAAATATTGCTGCAGGAGCTAGCCCAATGGCTATTAAGAGAGGCATTGAAAAAGGCGTTGATGAACTCAGAAAAGCTATTGGAGAAATGAGAACATTAGTAGGAGATAGTAAAACACAGATTGCTCAAGTAGCTTCACTGTCTGCTCATGATGATGAAATGGGAACTTTGATAGCTGACATCATGGAGAAAGTCGGTAAAGACGGAGTAATCACTGTTGAAGAATCTAAAGGCCTAAGTTATGAGCAAGAATTTGTTGAAGGTATGCAAATAGATAGAGGTTATATATCTCCTTACTTCATTACAGACCAAGATAGAATGGAAGCAGTTTTAGAAGACCCTTATATTTTAATTACAGATAAGAAAATAACTGCTGTTGCAGATATATTGCCTGCATTAGAGAAAATATTGCAAGTAGGTAAAAATGTATGTATTATTGCTGAAGATATAGAGGCTGAAGCTCTTGCTACTTTAGTTGTAAATAAAATGAGAGGAACTCTTTCTGTTGTTGCTGTAAAAGCTCCTGGTTTTGGGGATAGGCGTAAAGCTATGTTAGAAGATATAGCCATATTAACTGGAGGTCAAGTAATTAGTGAGGAAGTTGGACGAAAACTTGATTCAGTTGAGGTGGAAGATTTAGGAAGATGCAGAAGATTGGTTTCAACTAAAGAAGAAACTACGTTTGTTGATGGCAGTGGAGATAATGCTAATATTGAAGGCAGAGTAAAGCAAATTAAATCTCAAATCGATGAAACTACTTATGATTTCGACAGAGAAAAATTACAAGAAAGATTAGCTAAACTTTCTGGAGGAGTTGCAATCATTAAAGTTGGTGCTGCTACAGAAATTGAACTTAAAGAAAAGAAGCAAAGAGTTGAAGATGCTTTGTCTGCTACTCGTGCTGCTGTTGAAGAAGGAATTGTTCCAGGTGGTGGGCTAGCTTTAGTTAGAGCTAGTGTTTCACTGGATAATTTATCAGATTTACCAGACGATGAACAGACAGGTGTAGAAATACTTAAAAGTGCATTGACAAAACCTCTTAAAATGATTGCTGAAAATTCAGGAGCTGCTGGAGAAGTTATTTTATCTGAAAGTCTTAAATCAAAAGGCGATGTTGGATATGACGCTGATTCAGGAGATTTTACTGCATTATTAAAAAGAGGAATTATGGATCCAGCTAAAGTTACTAGAGCTGCTATAGAAAATGCTTCTAGTGTTGCTGCAATGGTCATAACTACAGAATCTTTAATTACAGATATTAAAGAAGATGCCCCACCTATGCCTCCTGCTCCACCAATGGATTACTAGTTTTAAACTATGTTATATAAAAAGGGCTAACATCGTTAGCCCTTTTTTATTGTTACTTTATATTTACTTTATTTTGTATTAAAATTTGTGTTTTTTTATAAATTATAAGTGTTATTATTCATTTATAAATATTAAAAAATTATCAATGTACAACCAATAAGAAAATAGAAGTAGGTTCATTTGTTTACACATTTACATGTTCATACAGATAATAGTATGTTAGATGGATTGTCTCGTATTGATTTAATGATTGCGAGAGCTAAAGAATTAGGTATGAATAGCTTAGCAATTACAGATCATGGAGTTTTATATGGTGCAATTGACTTTTATAAATCAGCAGTAAATGCTGGGATTAAACCTATTATAGGTTGTGAAATGTATGTTGCTCAAAATAGTAGATATGATAAAAATCCTCAATATAAAAAACCTTATCACCTGACAGTATTAGCAAAAAATATTATTGGATACCAAAATTTAGTTAAACTTGTTTCTTTGTCTCATTTAGAAGGGTTTTATTATAAACCTCGTGTAGATAGAGAATTGTTAGAAACTTATGCCGAAGGATTAATTGTTTTATCGGGGTGCCCTAGTAGTGAAGTTTCTAGATTAATTGTTGAGAATCAATTAGAAGAAGCAAAAAATACTGCATCTTGGTATAAAAATACTTTTGAAAATTATTATTTTGAACTAATGGAACATGCTAAAGTAGATAATTTAGATATTATCAATGAAAAGTTGATTGAATTAAGTTCTGAAATGGATATTCCATTAGTAGCTACTAATGATTGTCATTATGTTAATAAAGAAGATGCTCATGCACAAGATATTCTAATATGTATTCATACAAATACAAATATTTTAGATGAAAAAAGAATGAAAATGGATGACGATTCATATTATTTAAAAACTTATGAAGAAATGTCTTTAATGTATACACAATATCCAGAAGCAATTCTAAATACTCAAAAAATTGCTGATATGTGTGATCTAAAATTAGATTTTGACCAAATGCATTTACCAGAATTTGATGTTCCAAATGGAATGGATGCTGATGGATATTTAAGTCAAATATGTTTTGAAGCTCTTGAAAAATTTAATTTGAATAATAAACATGAGGAATCTAGACTTAAATATGAATTAGAAGTTATCAAACAAACAAGTTTTGCAAATTATTTTTTGGTTGTTTGGGATATAGCAAAATTTGTAAGGGATAACCAGATATTTTTTGCAGTTAGAGGTAGCGCTGCTGCTAGTTTAACTTTGTACTGCTTAGGTGTTACAGATATTAATCCATTAGAGTATAATTTAGTGTTTGAAAGATTTTTGAATTTAGAACGTAAAGACATGCCAGATATAGACATGGATTTTCAAGACGACAGAAGAGAAGAAGTTTTAAACTATGTCGTAGAAAAATATGGATCCGATCATGTTGCTCAAATAATTACTTTTGGGACAATGGGTGCCAAAGCTTCTGTTAGAGATGTTGGAAGAGCTTTAGCTATTCCATATTCCGATGTAGATATAATAGCAAAACATATCCCAAATAGATTAAATATTACTATTTCAGAAGCTTTAACAGAATCTCAGGAACTATCTTATTCTTATCAATCAGATGAAAAGGTTAAAAATTTAATAGATATTGCTATGTCTTTAGAAGGTTTAAAAAGACATTCAAGTACTCATGCAGCTGGTGTATTAATATCTAAAAAAGAACTTGATAAGTTAATTCCTCTTCAGAAACCAACTAAAGATACAGAGCATAAAGTAGCAATGACTCAATATGCAATGGATCCTATAGCTTCTTTAGGCTTGCTAAAAATGGACTTTTTAGGTTTATCTAATTTAACAATATTATCTAATGTTCAAAAACAAATTAAAATTGAGAAAAATATTGATATAAAATTACAGGATATATCTTTAGAAGATAAAAAAACTTTTGACCTTCTTGGTAAAGGCGAAACAGTAGGCGTGTTTCAGTTAGAAGGTAGTGGTATGACTAGATACATTAAAGAGTTAAAACCAACTTCTTTGGGGGATATAGCTGCAATGATTGCCTTGTATAGGCCTGGTCCAATGGAACATATAGATACATTTATTTCAGCAAAGCATGGGCACATCGAGCCGGAATATCCTCATGAAGTTTTAAAAGGAATACTTGAAGAGACATATGGAGTAATAGTTTTTCAAGATCAAGTCCTTTTGATAGCCCAAGCTTTTGCTGGATATAGCTTAGGAGAAGCAGATATAGTTCGTAAAGCTATGGGTAAAAAAATACCTGAAATAATGGTTAAAGAGAGAGAAAAATTCATCAATGGAGCTTTAATTCAAGGTTATTCTAATGAATTAGCTGAAAAAGTATTTGACCTAATAGAACCATTTGCAGGTTATGCATTTAATAAAGCTCATAGCGTAAGTTATGGATTAATATCTTATTGGACTGCATATATGAAAGCAAATTATACTGTGGAATATATGGTTGCTTTGCTTAATGCTTATATTGATAATATGGATAGAGTAAGAAGTGCGATAGTAGAATGTCGTAGATTAGGAATAACAGTATTGCCTCCAGATGTTAATTTCAGTAGTTCTAAATTTTCTATTTGTAAAACTGACGAAGGTACTCAAGCAATAAGGTTTGGATTGTCAGCAATTAAAAATGTAGGTGAAATAGCTATGGATAATTTTCTTTTGGCTAGGAATAATTACGGCAAATTCTCTTCTATAGAGGAGATGTGTAGAGAAAGTGATATGAGTGGAATAAACCGTAAGAATTTAGAGAGTCTAATTAAGTCTGGTAGTATGGATTCTTTTGGGAATAGAGGTTCTCTATTAGAAGCTATAGATAGAATATTGTCATTGTCTCAAAGTGAACTTAAGTTAAAGAATTCTAATCAATCATCAATGTTTGATCTTTTTGGAGAATCAGTTTCTGTTCCATTATCAAAAATTGATTTGCCTATTTCACATATTTCTGATCATGAACAGTTATTATGGGAAGTTGAAATGTTGGGGATTTCTTTATCGACTAAAAATCCATTAAATTTACTAATTAATAAGGCTGACTCTGAAACTATAGTTTTTTTAAACCAAATTAGTGAAATTACTCAGAATAAAAAAATTAACTTAGCAGGTCAAGTTTCATCAGTGATAAGTAGAAAAACAAAGAATGATAAGCCATTTTTAATTGTATCTTTAGCTTTGTTAGATGGAGCAATAGACGTCTTTGTGTGGGAAGAACTTATGTCTGAAAGTATGGGGTTTTGGTCAGTGGGTAATTTGGTTAACATACTTGGAACTTTGAGGTCACGAAATGATGGAGTTTGTGTGCATGCAACTTTTGTAAGTAAATACAGTATAGATTCTGATTCGACCGAAGCGATAAATGAAAACAATTTTGCATCTATTGAACCTCTATACAATTCGTCTTCATCTGAAAATTCAAGAAGTTTTGAGTATAAAAATGATGTTAAAGAAATAGAAAATATGAATGGGCACAAAATGATTGCAAATGAAGACAGCCAAGAATCAAGGCAATTAAACATTACATTAATCGAAACAGACAGTAAAAAAGGCGATGAAGATAGATTTTATCGTATAAAAGATTTACTATTAGGTCACAATGGTAACGATGAAGTAATATTAAAAATTATTTCTGGACAAGAAATAATAAAAATGAATTGGCCTATGATGAAAATTAATATTTGTGAGAATCTAAAAAACAATTTAGAACTTATTTTAGGGCATCATGGAAGTATAAAAGAAGAGATTATAAGTTAGTTGATTCTAAGTTTAATAAATATTTTTTTAATTTGATATTTTTTTCTTTTCCTCTAAAACCTGATAAATTTCCATTCTTAGATATTATTCTATGACATGGAATAATTATAGGGCATGGATTTCTTGATAGTACTTGTCCAACTGCTCTATAAGATAATGGTGAATTGATAGTTTTTGCTAACCATTTATAATTTTTAGTTTGTCCATAAGTTATTTTTCGAGTTGAATTTAAAGTAATTTTAGCAAAGTCAGAAACACTTGATAAATCTACAGGATACATTGAAAAATCTTTAGTGGATCCTTCAAGATATTCTATTAAATCTTTACATAATGGTTTAATAGGTATTTTATTTGATGAATTATTTTTAATATGAAGATTTCTATTAATATCTAATTCATCTATAGATTCACTGGGCAAGATTATTTTTTTTATTCCATTATATGAATATTGAATATATATAATTCCAATTTTTGTTTCTATAAATTCAATATCAAAAAATGTTTTCATATATTCTGTAAATGGTGGGCGATCGAGGACTCGAACCTCGGACCTTCTGTGTGTAAGACAGACACTCTAACCAGCTGAGCTAATCGCCCTATTAACATATATTGTACATCATAACGCCAAATTTATTAAGATTATATATTGTCTTTTTGCAGTAGCGTCAATATGCCTGTGATTAATGTTATTAGAAACATTCCTAGCCATCCTATCATTCCTAATGCATCGACGTTCAATATCATGTCAAGGAAAGCACATAGTGATGTAATAATAAATAATGATCCAATTATTGCCTTATATTTTTTATCACATATAAGTGTCATAGAAATTCCTAAGAACATCAATCCAACTACTAATAACATTCCGCCCATTTCGAACATTGTAGAACTTGCTAATATTGTTGCGCCAACATCGTTTCCAAATTGTTCAGCATAATCAATTGCTGTTATCCATGAACCCATAAAAACTACCCATATTGGGACAACAAGTAATAGTAACAAGCCACCTATTTCAGCCAATTGATTACTTAGACTATTATCATTTTTCAAAGATTTTGCTAGAAAATAAAGTCCAGTAAACATAGCCATTACTCCAAAAATTTGAAGCATCGAACCTGTTAGAGCTTGATTTTTGTTAGCTAAAATTGAATCCATAGACTCGGAGGGCGACATTGATGATGTATCTGGTACCATACCTGTAATCCAGACCCCCATAGTTAAAATTGGACCCAATATCAACATAATACCAATAGTTTTTGAGGTCATTTTAATTTCCTTTTCTATTAAATAAATAATTGTATCAATATAATAATATTATTTATTTTAAGTCAATTAAAATAATAGCTGTTTTAAGTCCTGTAATACCTAGGTCACCAAAAAAATAAATTTTTTAGTCTTAAATTCTTTAACTTGCAACTTAATATTTTTAGAAATATTGATATTTTAAAAGATAATTTTAACATATAAAGTGATCAATATAGGAGGATTTTATACTTTGCTAATATCAAAATTTGGAAAACATTACAATGTTATTTTAATTTATAGCTAATAGTATATAAACTATATTTAAATTAACAATTTAATTATTAGGTATTATAGCAGTAGCTGAAATTTCTATAATAGCATCACTTCCTCCGAGAGATGAGATGTTTATCAAAGTAGAACAAGGATAACAGCCATTAGTATATATATTTTTGAATATATCATTTCTTACATCTATAAAAGGTTTAACAAAATCATTGCCTACTATATAAACCGTGAATTCAATCACATTTTTTAAATCTGTTCCCTCTGAGTTAAGTATGTTTTGTAAATTTTTGAATACTTGGCGAGTTTGAATTTCAATGTCTCCATTGCCAAGCAAATTGCCATCAACATCGTTTGCAGTTTGACCAGATATAAAAAGTAATTCTCTGACAGGAACTCTAACTGCATGGGAATATAATCCAGATGGAGGTGCTACTTTTTGTGCATTGGTGATATATTTTAAAATTGACATTATTTCATCTCCTAAATAAAAGGTATTATAAATCTAAAGTAAAATAGAAATTATTATAACTAATCTCAGGAGATATTTGATTTGTTATGTAGACTGATATCCTTCAGACCAATATGAAATATATTCACCATCCACCCAAGTTGGCTCTGAATCAAGATGTTCCATGATTTTTTGAAAATTTTCATGTTGATCTGGGTTATTTGCATTTGCTAAATGTGCTTCCTTGCTTTCAAAAACTGCAACTCCAATCCATTCAGGTTGATTATCAGGATTCATTAAAAACCAACTTATTCCTCCATCAGGGGGTTCTTCTCTAGAATTGAAAACTGCTAGCAATTCTTCTTCATGACCTGGTTTCACCTTCATTGTAAAAATAGTTCCATACATAATAATTTATCTCCATTATGGTTTTTTGAGATCATTGTTATAGAATATATAATATTTTGAAATAAAATACTAATTTTTATGCTCTTATAAATAAATTATATTAGATATAATCGAAATGGATATATATGACAATAACTAAAAAGAAAGAAATGAAGCTGTGGGTTACAATTTTTATTGGAGCAATATTATCTTTAGGAGTGTTTTTGGGGGTACTTCTATTGTGTGAATTAAATCTTTTGCCCTTTAAATAAAAGGTATTTTCAAGAGTAAAACTACCTAACTAGTTAAATCTAAGACAGCATAAGCCCAATTATCTCTTAGCTAGTAGTGAAGTGGCTTTACTAATATTCAACACCAATAGTATAAAGATTCATATATCCATCTCTAGTAGAAGTAAAAATTATTTTACTACCATCAGCCGACCAAGAAGGATTAAAGTCAAGCATAATATTATTTGTTATTCGTGTTTGATTTGTGCCATCTGCATTCATTACATATATTTCTTTATTTCCATCTCTATTTGACACAAAAGCTATTTTTGTTCCATCTGGAGACCAAGAAGGTTCAGTATTAGACACATCTTTTGTAGTATTTGTAAGTCTAGTTATATTTGAACCATCTTTGTTCGTTAAATGTTCTTTATCTATTGTATAGATTTCAAAATTTTCAATTTTGTATGCGACACCATCACCTAAATCATATCTGAAATTGGAGCTAAACGATATTTTTGAACCGTCAGGTGACCAAGAAGGATGTAATTCTTTTCCAGTACCAGAATATCCTTCCATATATTCAGGCGGAGCTTTCGAAGTTAATTTAGTTATACTATAAGGTGAATATAGAGACTCAGGGCCAGTTTGCACAGTAATTCCTATAGTAGAACCTATATCCAAATCCTCATAGGCAATTGACGTATAATCTGGTGACCATGCAGTTTTTCCTGAAAAAATGCCTCCTCCTACAAATTTGTTGTTATTAGTTTGTAAATATGCATAATTTTCTCTGAAAAAAGAATGTTTTTCATTCTCTAAATTCATAACTACTATAGAGAACCACTGAAACCCATCATCTATTTTTGATAAAGTATAGGAAATTTCTTTTCCATTTGGAGACCAAGAAGCTCCGAATGCTTTCCACATAGAAGAATTAGAAAGACCTAATTCTGAATCTTTATTATCTTCATTCCATGAAATATTTATTTTATTTGATCCATCAATATCCATTAAGTATATTCGAGATTCATCAGTACCAACAACTACCTTTGCAAGTGATAATGTAATATCGTTTGAAGTAAGTAATATTTTATCCCCCTGTAGAGCATTATCATAAGATATTGGAATAAATGACGCATTACGGTCATTTATCTTATTTTTATCTATAGCAATAACAGCCTCAGTGATAACAATTTGATCACTTAATTGATTTATTTCGTCATCAACTGAAGAAGTTATACCTTGTAAATTTTGAAGTAAAGTAATGATTTCATCATATTTGCTTTCAGTAGCATCTTCCGAAGTTGCTCCTTGAGTAAGTAACGATGATAAGTCATCTATAAATTGAGTTAAATCTTCTATAGCTTGCTTTAATGATGCTATATCTGAATCAGATTTCACCTGATTATCAGACAAATCATTTAATATTGATGCTGTATTAGATAATAAAGAGGCAATATCTTTCTGATTATTTGATAAGTCTTTAATATCTTTTTTCATCACATTTTGATTTGATAATAATTTTTTCACATCATCAATTAATGTTTTAAAATCTTCCTCTTGAGAACCTGAATTCATTTGAGGCATAATCATAGAATTATTATTAGAGTTAGGTTTCATAGGAGAATTAGAATTATTAGTTGGATTAATATTAAGTTGTCTCATATTAGAATTAGAACTTTTCGACCCAGTTCCAAATCCAATCACACCATTTGAGCTAAGAACTAATACAACTCCAATACCAATTATTAATAAAATTAATATGATTGATACTGACCA
>MDTE01176436.1_pt1 | contig 29130 bp, 33 predicted proteins | sample 811231 | NCBI WGS metagenome assembly MDTE01 (sample SAMN05326651, study PRJNA326480) | marine metagenome | isolation source: seawater | place: Indian Ocean: Red Sea | collected 2010 | reverse complement strand
TGGTTGCGGAGGAGGGATTTGAACCCCCGACCTTTGGGTTATGAGCCCAACGAGCTACCAGACTGCTCCACCCCGCTTTTTTATATTATTTAAATTTTTCGTTAAGTCAAATTAAAGGTCTTAAATCTTTCATGATTTTTTTATAAGTAGCATCAATATCATTCAGGTTAAATTCCAAATGGTTTTTTATTGAGCCCTTCTTGCCTTTAAGAAAATAATCCAAAATAACATTACTTTTGTCTATTCTCATACAAAAACCTACAGGAAAATCGCAGTCTAGATTTATATCTTTTAAAAATCTACTTTCATAATCTGCTACCAGAGAATCTCTTTCGGTAGAAAACTTTTGAAAATATTGGGATAAATCTTCGTTTTTTCTAGCTTCTACAGCTAAAAATCCTTGTAAAGGGGCTGGAACTATTTCTTCATAATCAAATATATAAGCAACATTTTCTTCTAACCCTAACCTTTTAATCCCAGCAAAAGCTAAAACTATTCCATCGTATTCACCTTTTTTCATTTTCTCAATCCTAGTGTCAACATTACCTCTTATTGGTTTGACAACTATTTCTGGATTTAAAATCTTTATTTGTTCTGTTCTTCTAGGGCTTCCAGTTCCAATTTCTGAATCTTTAGCAAAGTCATTTAAGTTTTTATTTAATTCTGATATCAATACATCTCTAGAGTCTTCCCTGTTTGATACACCTATTATTTCTAATTCATCAGGTAAAAAAGCTGGCAAATCTTTATAGCTATGAATAGCAATATCGATCTCTTTATTAATCAAGGAATCCTCAATTTCTTTAACAAAGATTCCTTTATTTAAATTGGTATCAGAAAATTCTTCTTGGTTTATATCACCTTCAGTTGTAATTGGTACAATAATTACATTTAAATCCGGATGATTATTAATAAGATAATCTTTTACAAAATTGGCTTGCCAAAGTGCTAATTTGCTAGATCTAGTTCCTATTCTTAAGTTTCTTTTCATTTTCTAGATTAACAACATTGTTTACTGATTGATCTAAATCAAAAATATCCGAAAGAACTTTTAAGTATAGATTCTCTTTGATGTTCGACTCAGTTTTTACTCTATTGATTGGCACATGTAATATTTTATTTGAAATTCTTTTAGACAATAACTCTAAGTCCTTTTTGTCTCCTGATTGTGAGAGTTCAGAATTTACAATATTAAAAACATGCTCACTTAATGCTTTTATTATTTCCTTAGAATCGTTTGTATTCTCCCAACTCAAATATAAATCAACAGATTCTTGTATTATTTTTGATGCTTCCTCTATACCTTTTTCATTTCCACCAAAATCCTTATGGATAATTGATTTTAAATCATCTAAGTCATACAAGAAACATTTATCTAAATCCCCTACTCTAGGATCTATATCTCTAGGTACCGCGATATCAACAATAAAAATATGTTTATCTCTTTTAAGATGTAGTACGCTTTCCATTCTTTCTTTTGTAATTAAAAAATTATCAGATCCGGTTGCTGTAAAAACCATATCTACTTCTGATAAATATTTATCTATATTATCCAAAATCACTGGTTTGCATGAATTTCTATCAGAAAAAGTTATTGCATTTTTAACATCTTTACTAGCAACAAATATTTTAGAGCACCCATTCTTTCTAAGGTAAGAAACAATTAATTGGGATATTTCACCAGTTCCTAAAACTAAAGCACTCTTACTTTTTAACTCATCAAATATTTTTTTGCTTAAATAAACAACTAATGAGCCTATAGAATCTCCCTTCTTTCCTACGGATGTTTCACTTCTGACCCTCTTTGCTGTAAAGAGAGATATATGAATAAGTTTATGCAAATATAATCCGATAGTGCCAATAGAATTGGCAGCATTGTAACTTTGTTTAATTTGATTAATAATTTGGGGTTCTCCAAATACCATAGAATCAGTACCAGATGCGACTTTTATTAAATGATAAATTGCATCTTTTTCGTGAAAAAATTGGTACGTAATCGGTGATTTGTCCATTTTAAATTTATGAAATTCAGAGATAAATTGAATAATTTCTGATTCTATATTTTCAGATTTACTATAAACATATATTTCTACTCTATTACATGTTGATAGAATGAAACATTCTTCTACAAAAGACTCTTTATTTAAAGAGTTAAGTGCAAGCTCTAAATCATTCTTGCTAAAAGAAAAGTTTTCTAAGAATGAAATATCTGAATTATTATGATTAATTGTTAATACTGATAACATCTTCTTCCCTTCCGTATTGATTCTCCCATGTTTTATATTCATCTGAAAAATATTTAAGTCTGGTTTTCTTATATTCTTTTGAACTATATAGAGCATCATACTCTTTGATACCAGTAATATCTGATAGTTTTTTGATTAAGGAATTGCAGTCTTTAGCTGAACGGCCATGAATCATAGTAAAGAGAGAATAAGGCCAATCTGGGTAAGTAGGTCTTCTATAACAATGACTTACGGATTTAAAGCTGGCCATTTTTGGTGCAATAGATTCAATCATATCTTCTGGGACTTTCCATACTCCCATTGCATTAGCTCTGAATCCTGCTTTTCTGTGATGTAAAATCGCTGCAACTCTTCTCATTATTCCTGCTTTATTAAATATTTTTAAATTGTCAATCACTTCTTCTGCACTGATATTAAGTTTTAATCCAATTTCTTTAAATGGATTAGGTGTTAAGGGTAAGTCCTCTTGAACTTCCTTTATTATATTGATATCTTTCTCATTGAATACGTAATCGGTAGAGATATTTTGCTCACCATAAAAGTTTTCATCTTTTGATGACAAAGAATCTTCTCCTGTCATATCCAACTTAACTCCTATTTTAAATAATTTTAGAGTAGGAAGAATCCTTGTTGATTTAGAATGAGATAGATTACTTAGCAAATCAACAGTCTGTTCAAGTCCTAATTTACTATCTGGAGGCACAGCTAAAGTAAACCAAAGATTAAAAAAGTGGTTTCTCTTGTAGTTATGTGTTACACCAGGATGAGAATTGATAACATGGGCAGCAGTATCAAGCTTTTCTTCATCAAAAGCCATCGCAACAAGAGTTGATTTATATTTCATGCTTCTAGTATCAAAAATAGCACTAATTTGTCTTATGTATTGAACCTCTTTCAACTTTTGAGTTCTTTCTATTACTTCTTCCTCTGTAATAGATAACAAGTCGCCCAAATCCTTGTAAGGAGAAGTAGTTAAAGGAAAATTGGATTGCAATAAATTTAACAATTTGTTATCAATTTCTTCAATATTCATTTCTTTTTTGCTCATTACATTATACCACCAGGTGGCATTAGAAATATTTCATCAACATTAACAGATTTTTTATTTGTAATAGAATTGTATAGAACTTCAGCAACTTCCATATCTTGCATCATCCCAGAACGATCCCAATTTCCCCCTAAATTATCCCAAATAGCTGTATCTGTTGCGCCAATTTCGGCATGAACAACTCTAATCTTTTTAGGTCTTACCTCTTCTCTTAATGCTTCAGTAAAACCCTTGAGTCCATATTTTGAAGCACAATAAGCACCCCAGTTTGGAAAACCATTTCTTGAAGCTAAAGAGCCCATGTTTAATATAAGAGAATCTTTTTTTAGTAGTGGTAAGAAGGATTTTGTTAACAAAAAAGCACCAGTAAGATTTACATCGATTATATTTCTCCAATCATTCAGTTTTATTTTTTCTATAGGACTGAGGACATTCGTTCCTGAATTATTAATTAAATAATCAATTCTTTTAAATTTACTTTTTACACTTTTTGTAATACGTTTTACATCTTTTTCTTTGCTTACGTCTCCTTGATAACATATTAGATTCTTTTTGTACTCTTGAAAGTCTTTGAGCAAAAGGTTGATATTAGATTTTTTTCTTGAAAAAGTAACAACTTTAATTCCATTTTTGATTAATAATAGAACTAGACTTTTTCCTATTCCACTTGTCCCACCGCTTATTACTGCTACTTTTTCACTCATAAATCTAGTTTCTATGATTCCCTATTAAATTTAAAAATTCTGCTCTTGTTCTTTCGTCAGTACGAAAATAACCAAGGAGCTTACTAGTAACCGTATGAGTATCAGATTTTTTTACTCCTCTCATTTCCATGCATAAATGTCTAGCCTTTAAAACTACTCCAACTCCCTTTGCTCCTAATTCAGATTCAAGGTAATCGGCAACCTGATTAGTTATTCTTTCTTGGTTTTGTAATCTTCTAGAAAATTTTTCTAAAGTTCTAGAAAGCTTACTAATTCCTACGATTTTCTTATTTGGTATATAAGCTATGTATCCTTTTCCAAAAAAAGGTAAAAGGTGGTGTTCGCAAAATGAATAAAATGGAATATCGAGTTGCACAATCATCTCATCAGTTTTTTCTACATCAAAGGTAGTTATATTAAATTCTGGAGGGTTTAAAAATTCTGAAAAAGCATCTAAATATCTTTTTGGAGTATTTTTTAGTCCTTCCCTATTAGGGTCTTCACCGATAATCTCTAAAAGTCTCACAACGGTTTCTTGTTGGTCTTCATCAACTTGTTTTTCAAATGGAAAGTTTACCCAATCAACATTCTTATCTTTGCTATAAAGCGCTATAAATTTTTTCTTTGGATAAAGCTTCTTGTATTTTTTCTTAGTTCTACCAGAATCTATTATGTCGTCCAAAATAATATCAGCATCTTCAGGATTAGATACATTCTTACAATCAAAGAACCCGGATAAAATCATTCCATTTTTTGGCACTCCATAAATCTTAGTTTTTGAAGTAATCGAATGCTTCTTTTTTGCTGACTTAATTTTCGCTAAAATTTCATCCCATGAAAGGTGAATTATCTTCTTTGTCATCTCTATTCCTCGTAATCAAAATAATTTTCTGACGTTTCCCATAATCTAATATGTGATAATTTACCAGGTGTTGGAATCTTGTCAGCTAAATTCTTCCACAAGTATTTTGCTATGTTTTCTCCTGATGCTCTTTCTTTTGTAAAATAATCTATTTCTATATCTAATCTCTTATGATCTAATTCATCTATAATGGAAGAAACAACTTGGTCTAAATCCTCAATATTCACAATCATTCCTGTATCTTCTGCTATATCTCCCTTAACTGTTAACTCTAAGTAATAATCATGACCATGTCCTTGAGGGTTGTTGCATTTACCAAAAACTTCTTTGTTCTTCTCATCAGAAAAGTTTTCATTGTGAAGTCTATGGGCGGCGCTAAAAGAATATATCTTAGTTAATGTACATTTCTCTTTAATCATTGTTCTTTCCAATATTCAACAAATAAATCTTTAGTTTCGTATAATCTTACTTTTCGTAATTTACAATCTGCACATTTTAGTTTCTCTGTTATACATTCATATAATATTTTTGCAAAATTTTCTGTGGTAGGAATTAGTTCTTCAAAATAATCAGTATCTTCATTAAGAAATTTATGATCAAATTCTTTCAAAACACTTTTAATCATGGGTTTTAATTGATAAATATTGATAATCATCCCTGTTTCTGGATCAACTGGTCCCTCTATTGTTGTTTCAAGCACATAATTGTGTCCATGACCGTACTTACTGGTGCATTTTCCAAAAACTTCCAGATTTTTTTTCTCACTCCAATTATTATTCCAATACCTATGAGAGGCAGAAAATTCCATTCGTTTTGTTAAAGTTCTATATTCAATCATAAAGCCTTTAGGATACCATTATATAGAAAGAAAATTAATCAATAACCTGAACGATATTCTCCATTATTTCTATAGGAGTCTGTTTTCCAACAGGATTAGGAGTTATGATTGCCATATCAACTCCTGCATCTTTCCACTTTGAAAGTGCTTCTTTGCATTGGCTTATTGGACCTACTAATCCTAACTGTGTAACAAGTTCATCAGTTAGTACTTCTGCAGGCTTTTCTCCACCTTTAATTTTTTCTACTATTTCTCCATACCCACCAAGCGTAAGCACTCTCTGGTAGAAAGGTAGCATGCAATAACCTGTAAGTCCTTTTTTTGCAGAAGCAATTGCTAAATCTAAATCTTCTGAAATGAAAGAAGGTAGACCAGCGGTCATTATCAAATCGGATTCAAGTGAAGATGACTCTCTCCCCTTTTTTCCGGCTTGAATCAATTTTTGTAAATGATCTGGGGTTGCTAGATATGGCATTAGTCCATCTGCTACTTCACCAGCTAATTCTGCTGTTCTCTCAGTAAGTCCAGCGATATAAATAGGAAATGGTTCAACTTGTCTTTTTAGTCTAGTTTGCTTAGACGAGCCATCTAAATGTTCCCGAATTTCGTTTACATATGTTCTCATTGAACCAATAGGATCATTCATTTCAACACCAAGTGCAGCATTAACAGGAGCATGTGATACACCAAGACCTAAAAGCATTCTGTTTCCGCTTGCTTCTTGTATGGTCATAGCCTCAGCCGCACACATGACTGAATGTCTTAAATAAATATTTGAAATCCAAGTACCTATTTTTGTTTCTTTGGTATGATTAGATAACAAATGAGCATTGGAAAGTCCGCTCCAAGGTGGAACTTCCGGTGATAAAATTGCATAAGTATTCGAATCTTCTGCTAGTCTGGCGATCCCAACCAAATCATTTGCTGAGCATCCAAAGACAGGTGTTGTTACAGATATATCCATGATATCCCTCCCTATATACATATTATCTTACTGAATTAATTCGATAATTGTAAGGGCTGATTAATTATAAAAATTATCTAAAATCAATATTGATTCACTATATCTCTATAATATTCTGGCCTTAAATCTTCTTCTGATTTTTCTAGGATAATTTTTTTTATTTTCTGAACTATTTCTGCTTTATCTTTGGGATAGATTGCTTTTATAGGTAAATAATTAGAAATATGGTTTGAAAAGAAATATCCGTTCGAAAGTTCTGTATTCTCAGCTATTATCTCCAGCTCTTTTAAAAGTTGGAATTTATCAGGAAGTTCAAAGTCTCCTTTCTTCCAAAGACTGTAAATTGGCGCATCAGGTCTTAACTGTAACGATAACAACCCAACATAATCAGGGTCTCCTTTCGTAAGCATATCAGCTGTTTCATAAGCATGAATAATACTTCTATCTTTTCCTCCTACACCCAAGAGAACCATACCGGATACTTTAATTCCAGCATTTTTTAACTTTATCATTGATTCGATAGTTTGCTCTTTGTTGGCGCCCTTTTTAATCCTACTAAGAGTTATATCGTCTCCACTTTCAAAACCTATATAGACCAAAGACAGACCAGCTTCAGCTAAAGCATTTAATTCTGTTTCTTTTTTTCTTAGTATATCTTTTACATTTCCATATAAAGAGACTCTTTCCATATTTGGATTAGATACTTTAATTTGCTTAATAACATCTACAAGCTTATTTGTAGGCATTATAAGTGCATTACCATCCGCAATAAACGATCTACGAAAATCGGGAGATGAACGCTCCGAGATTATTTTAAAAATCTCTTCTTTGGATCTAATTTTAAACTTCTGATTCAGTTGTCTATACATTGCGCAATATGTACATTGATTATGAGAACATCCAACAGTGGCTTGTATTAAAAGACTATTGGCTTCACTTGGTGGTCTAAACATTGGTTGTTCAAATTGAATCATGATATATAATAACATCTGTGATTAAGAAACTAAAAGAACTAATGGATACATACAAATTAGAAGAATACGAATTGGTTGCCGTTCCATACATTATTGGAATATTTATATTTATTTTTTCTATAGTTGGCCTTGTTTCTTTGAGTTACATATTATTTTAGCCAACTGATTAAAGTCTGAATAAGATTTTCTTCACTTATCTTGTTTCCTGTATTGTCTAAAAGACAATTTTCTTCTTTGTCTAGAGTTAAAACAAGTAATTGCATCAATTTTCTTTTTTTGTCATTAATAACAGATCCAACAACTATAAAGTTATCTTCTTGCCTATAAACGAAAATCCCTTTATTGGAATGATTGAGGAACAATACAGAATCGGAACTTGTTTCCATATCAAAAGAATGAATAAAAACAGCTCTGCTAATTTCTTCAACAAATATATCTTCGTTCTTAGCTGACTTTTTTAAATTATCTACAAAACTAACCATTTCTTAACGTTAAATACTTATAATGTTATATTATATATTAACGAATGCTTTTAGATATAGAATCTCCTTCGACTTTCATTACTAATGTGTCCACTTTAAGTAGAGCTACAAACAAACTCAAAACTATTAAATTAAAGGTTGTTTATAAGGATGGCTTTATTTACTTAACTAGAAAGAATAGAGATGCGTATTGGTACAAGAATTTACTAGAAAACAATTACGCTGAAATAGAAGTTAACAATCGAATTTTGTCTGCAAATGCATTTGAAATGCTGAATGAAGATGAAAAAAAAGAGGTGTCAGAAATCAAATATGATGACGAGAAGAGTATGGAGCAAAGATATGGATTCAAGTTAATAATTAAGGAGATAAGAAAATAAGTACAATTTTTGGAAAAACACAAAATCTTAAAAATAGTGAAAAAAAACTTCTACAAAATCTACTAAGAAAAAGAATATCCCCAAATCTATTAATCAGCAAAGAATTCTTAAGATATCTAAATTCTGTTCATGAAACTATAGATAAAAATATAAATATTGTAATCAACAATAGAGGAAAGATTGATTTTGTATTCCTTGGAGAAGTATGGGAGTTAGAAAATTATTTTAATCTTAAATTTAGGGATAAACTTGTTTCAAACAATAAGAGATTAGTTTCAATAACCAAAAGAAAAACTTGTTTCGAGAAAAGAGACAAGGTTGCTTTTATTAATTCGAAATTTAGGAACTTTATTCTTATAGGAAGAGATTCTAAAGAAAATATCTTGTTTTCTCTATGCACCAAAAATAATAACAAAGAAAGTAATCTGTGGTTAACGAAAGACTTTAAAGACATAAACGAATTAAATGATGAAAATTTTTGGACAATAGAAGATAATAACGAATCTTCTCCGGACAAAGATAGTATTTCACATACTAAGAAAGAAAGAGTTTATCTTGCTATAGTTGAAAATAAATCTAAAAGAGATTTAGATAAATCTCTTGATCAATTAGAAGAGCTATGCAAATCATTAGGTAAACAAATAGTTGGCTACAAAACTCAACTAAGAAAAACCTTTGATTCTAGAACTCTTATTGGCAAAGGAGTATTAGACGAAATTTTACTCGAATCAAAATATCATGACGCATCAAGCATAATATTTAATCATGAACTGTCACCGATTCAATCTAAAGAAATCTCAAAATTAACTAATATTAAAATTAGCGATAGAACAGAATTAATATTGGAAATATTTGAAAAGAATGCGCAATCCAAAGAAGCACATACACAAATTGAGCTAGCTAGGCTTAAGTATGAATTACCGAGAATAACGGGTTTTGGATATGTAGGAACTTTCAAGAAAGACTTCTCTCAAATTGCCGGGGGTATTCGCTCGAAAGGACCAGGCGAAAAGAAGAGTGAGCAAAGAAAAAGATATATAAGAAAAAGAATTAATATATTAGAAAAACAAATTTCTGACCTCAGTAGGAGAAGATTTCAAACAAGAACAAATAGGGAGAAAAATGAGCTTTTTTCAGCATCATTAATTGGATATACCTGTGCAGGGAAATCAACATTGTTTAACAAGCTAACTAAATCTAATGTAGTCGAAAGCACAAAGCCTTTTTCTACATTAAATCCAACTACTCGGAAAACATACCTCTCAAATAATTTGGAAATTCTATTGACTGACACTGTAGGATTTATAAGTGACTTGCCTGATGACTTAATTTCATCATTTAGAGCGACTCTCGAAGAAATCAATGAATCTGACATTCTAATTCATATAGTTGACTCGTCAGAACCAGATTTAGATGAAAAAATATATTCTGTAGAAGAAACTTTATTAAAAACTAATTTGATAAAGCATCCAAGAATTATTGTTTTTAATAAAATAGATTTAATTTCGGAGGAAGAAATAGAATCGATTAAAACAAAATACTCCCAACCTGTAATTTCATCCTTAAAATCCGAAGGGATTACGGAATTAAGAAAATTTATCGAGGATTTTATTAATTCAAACTCTAGAAAAAAAGAAGCTGTTAATATTTAAAAACCAATATGTTGTTCGTTTTCAAATTTCAATCTACCGCTTTTTATAACTTTAGTAGCAGAGCCTGATCTATTAACATCAAACAAAATACAATTTTCTTCACTCTCACTACTCCAGCCTTTAACTTCCAAATTGTCTCCTGGCCACACTGGGCTAGAAAATCTTAAACCGACTTCTTTAATAGTTCCAGGAAATCCACCTAAATGATTATCGGTTATTTGCTCGACTGTCATTGCCATTGTGCACAATCCATGAACTATTACACCATCCAAACCAGCCTTTTTTGCATGTTCAGGATCAATATGTATTTTGTTATTGTCTCCTGAAGCTTCAGCATATTTGTAAGTTATTCCTTCTGGTACATGAAAATCACTATTCATAATTATTTCTTTTGTTTCCTCTTTTACGATAGGTTTTTTCTTGGGTTTTGATTCTTTTTTTTCACTACTCTTTTCTAACTTAGAATCTTCTGCTCTTATAAATAACGACCAAGTAGATGTTCCTGTTTCCTTTGAATTAGAATCTTCATGGATAGATTTTAATGTAACTATATAATTTCTACCTTTTTCTTGTATGTTCTCAATTATTGCATGTGTAGTAATTTCTTCGTCGATTTTTAGAAGACGATTGAATTTCATCTGTTGTTCTCCATGGACAAGCATCAGCACATTCCTTTCTACATCCTCCTGAGTTCCATGCATCTCTTCGAGACTCCAGAGCTCAGTAATATGAGAAATTTCTAAGGCTACGTTGAACATAGGTGGAGCGAATTTGTTTATATTGTAGAAATTCAAAGGATTTTTAGATTCAACTGCATCAAGATATCTGTCAACAGAACTACTTTCTATTTTTACTGTTTTCTTTTCTGTTTTGTATCCTACAACTTGTGTATTTAATCCCATAAGTTTGCACCTCTAATTATAGATAATTATAAAGATTTAATTATATCATTAATTCTTTTCTTTTTATCTGGTTCTTCCGTTAGAGTTCTACCAAGGACAATATAATCAGCTCCTTTGATTAGTGCCTCTTTTGGAGTAATGATTCTTTTTTGATCATCGTTTCTATTTTCCATTCTTACACCCGGAACTAAAATTTTTACAGAATCACCAAAGTTTCTTTTGATTAACTCTATCTCTTCACCAGAACAAACAACCCCGTCTACACCACTTTTAATAGATAATTCAACTAGTCTTAGAACATTTTCATCAATGTTTTCTTCTAAGCCAATGGATTTCAATTGGTTCTTATCAAAACTTGTTAAAATAGTTACCGCAAACATTTCTGGCTTTGGTATCCCTAATTCTTGTTCTAAAGTAAGTAGTTCTTCTGATACAGTCTTAATTGCTTCAGGGCCTGACAGTGAGTGTATTGTAAAAATCTTGGTATTTATTTCAAATAAAAATCTTAAAGAATTTTTGATTGTATTTGGTATATCAAAGAATTTAAAATCAAACATCACTGAAAGATTTTTTGAATGAATTATTTCAATTATTTTTTCTGAATTCGGAAGAAAAGCTATTGGTCCTATTTTTACAATGTTCAAGGGAGGGGAGACGTCATTAAGTATGGAGCTAATTTCTTCTATATCTGAAGTATCTAATGCTAATATTAATTTGTCTTTATTGTCCATTTATACACTCGATTATTTTTTCAAAATCATCTTTGTTAATTTTTTCGCTTTTATTGTTAATTCTATTTTTAAATTCTATAGAGTTATCAGCAAGTGATTTCGGTCCTATGACAAGTTGAAAGGGTACCCCTATTAAATCGGCATCTTTGAATTTAAATCCTGGATTTTCGTCTCTGTCATCAATAAGAACATCATAATTCTGATTTAACAAAAACTGATATAATTTTTCACTTAATTCTAGAACTTCTGAGTTTTTAGAATCGGTTGGTATGATTATCACTCGAAAAGGTGCTATTGCTGGTGGCAATTTAATACCATACTCATCGTAATTCTGTTCTATTGCTGCTGCAACAACCCGACCTACTCCTATCCCATAACACCCCATGAAATAGTTTTTCTCTTTACCATTTTTATCAACAAATTTTGCATCCATTGACTCACTATATTTTGTTCCTAATTTGAAAACATGGCCTACTTCAATTCCTCTTATTGATTTTAATTTTCCATTTTTACAATTAGGGCAGCAATCTCCATCTTGTGCTTCCCTGAAATCTCCAAACCCTTTAATTTTGAAATCTCTATCGGGATTAACATTTATATAATGTTTGTCAGACTTGTTTGCACCAACTACGAAATTACTTATAAGTTGTATTGCATTATCAGAATAGATATCAATATTCAGTTCCAAAGGTCCTGAAAAACCCTTAACTGTATCTAATTTTTTCATTTCTTCAGCACTTGCTAAATCAACAGTATTCAAATTTCTTATTTTCTTATATTTAGTCAAACTAAGCTCGTGATCTCCTCTTATCAAAACTGCCTCTAATCCTTGATCTGTTGAAAGAATCATAGTTTTAACTACATTATCTTTTTTCCTTTTTAAAAACTTAGCAACATCATCTACTGTAATCATCCCAGGTGTTTCTACCAGTTCATGTTGTAAATAGTCCTCTTTTTCTTCTATCTTATTTTGTTTAACAGATGCAGATTCAACATTAGCAGCAAATTCACACTTGTCACAAGAGAGAATCAAATCTTCTCCAGTTTCAGCTAGAACCATAAATTCATGAGATGAACTTCCTCCTATGTTGCCTGAATCTGCTTGTACGGCTTTAAATGTAAGACCACATCTTTGAAAGATTTTTTTATATGCTTCAAACATTTCATTATATGACTTCTCTCCGGTTTTCTCGTCAATATCAAAACTATAAGCATCTTTCATAACAAATTCTCTTGCTCTCATTATTCCAAATCTTGGTCTAATTTCATCTCGAAATTTTGGCTGTATTTGATATACAGTAAGAGGGAGATTTTTATATGATTTAACTTCCCTATTAACTAAATCTGTAACAACTTCTTCATGTGTTGGACCCAAACAGAAGTCTCTATCAGCCCTATCCTTAAATCGTAGCAACTCTTTTCCGTATACATCCCATCTGCCGCTTTTTTCCCATAAATCTGAAGGTGTGACAAATGGCATCATTACTTCAATTGCATTCGCCCTATTCATCTCTTCTCTTATAATATTTTCAACTTTTCTAAAAACTCTTAATCCAGTGGGTAAAAAATTATATATTCCGGCTGCGACTTTTCTAATCATCCCTGCTCTAATCATTAGCTTGTGACTTTCAGTCTCAGCGTCTGCAGGAGCTTCTTTTAAGGTTGATAATAAAAAATTTGATAATCTCAATTTTGTATATTAAATCAATTTAGATTTTTGATCTCCTCAACTAATATATCAACTAATTCGCTTTCGTTGCATGACTTAAAAAGTTTTCCATTCTTATAAATTTGTCCTTTTCCAAACCTACCTCCGGCAATTCCTATATCTGCATCTGAAGCTTCACCTGGACCATTTACTACGCAACCAAGTATTGCTACTTTTAAAGACCTTTTTGGCTTAAGATTGACTATCCTCTCCTCAGTTTCCTTTACCAATTTCTGTAAATCAATTTCCAATCTACCACAACCAGGACATGAAATAAGCTCTATTCCATTTTTAAAATGTCCTAAAGATTTAAGTATGTTGTTTCCAAGGATCACTTCTTTGATAGGATCATCGGTCAAAGATACCCTGATTGTATCCCCAATCCCTTCAGAGAGAAGGCTACCTATTCCTATAGCAGATTTTACTGAACCGACTTCAAAAGTTCCTGCCTCTGTAACTCCAAGATGTAAAGGTATGTCGGTTAACGCAGCCAATTTTCTATAAGATTCTTGCATTATTTTTACACTAGTTGATTTTACTGAAACTTTAACATCTTTAAAATTTAATTCATCAAGAATAGCAACATGTCGCATTGCACTTTCTACTAAGGCGTCTGATGTAGGAGAACCATGTTTTCTCAATATATCTTTTTCTAAAGAACCTGAATTAACTCCGATTCTAATTGGTATTCCCTCTACTTTCATAGCGCTTACAACCTTTTCTATATTCTTTCTGGAACCAATATTTCCTGGATTAATTCTTAAGGCTTTAACTCCTGACTTAATTGAATCTAACGCTAATCTATAACTAAAATGTATATCTGCAATTACAGGGATATTTACACCAGCAACAATTCTTTCTAAAGCCTTAGCTGCTTCTTCGTCCGGGACAGCACATCTAACAATTTGACATCCTGCTTTTTCAACTTCGTTTATTTGTTTGATTGTTGAATCGACATCTCTAGTGTCAGTTTTGGTCATGGTTTGCACTGGTATTGGATGACCAGAGCCAATCATTACATCGCCTACTCTAATAGTTCTTGTTTCTCTTCTCATATTACACTAAGGTTATTTTATAATAAAATAAGTCTCAAACAATGTAAAAAAATATAAGATTTATTATTTTTATGTATAATATGAAAGGGTTATGAAAAAGATACTATTTAAGAAAAATATCAATGAAGATAAAGGTACTGATAATTCATCAAATATTAAGATGAAATCCTTTAAAAAGGACAAAAAGGAAAATCAGGATTTTTCTTTTGATGAAGAGAAAGTGATTGATGCACTTAAAAATGTCATGGATCCCGAGCTTCCTGTGAGCATTGTAGATTTAGGGCTTATATATAACGTAGATGTCGTTGACAACAATATCAAAATACAAATGACTCTAACCACGCCCGGTTGTTCAATGGGTAGCATGATATCTTCGCAAGTAGAAAATACTCTTTATGCTTTAGGGGCAAAGAATGTAATAGTTGAAGTCATATGGGATCCTCCATGGAATCCAAACATGATGAGTGAAGAAGCCAAAATCAAGCTTGGCATGTAGTATATGGAAAAAAAAGATAAGATTGCGAACTTACTTAAGGAAGTAAACTATCCTGGCTTCTCAAGAGATATTATATCTTTTGGAATAGTTAAGGATATAGACGATTCAGGTAAAGAAATTGTAATTTCTCTTGAGCTTCCAAAAGAAGACAATGAAATTGCAAAAAAGATTACACAAGATATTCATAATGCATTTTCCAGAGAAGGTTTATCGTTTCCTGAATTAAAATTTTCAATTTATGAGCATAAACAAGAATCAAAAATAGGTGGGTCGGCAGATCAAATTGAAAAAAATCCTAAATTACCTAAAATTCAAAAATATATTGCTGTTGCTAGTGGAAAAGGTGGTGTAGGAAAATCGACTGTTTCAGTTAATTTAGCTTTAGCTTTTTCTTCTTTACTTAACAACGTTGGTTTGATGGATGCAGATATTTGGGGACCGAGTATCCCTATAATGTGTGGAATAGAATCAAAACCAATGGCAACTAAAGATGAAAAAATACTTCCTATTGAAAAATTTAATATAAAAATGATGTCGATAGGATTTTTATTAGATGAGGAAGATACTGTTATATGGAGAGGGCCAATGATTCATGGCGCAATCAAACAATTTATCGAAGATGTTGAATGGGAGGGAGTTGAAAATTTAGTAATAGATTTACCACCAGGTACGGGAGATGCTCATTTGTCTCTAATTCAAACCGTCCCCTTAAGTGGAGGAATAATAGTTACGACTCCACAAGATGTCGCATTAATTGATGTTAAACGTGGTATTCAAATGTTTAGAAAATTAAATGTTCCTGTTTTAGGAATAATAGAAAATATGAGCTACTTGCAAAATGGTGATCAAATTATTGATATCTTTGGTCGCGGAGGTGGTAAGGCAATAGCTGAAAAATTCGATGTTCCATTTTTGGGTGAAATACCAATAGATCCTGAAATAAGAAAGGGTGGAGACAGCGGTAATCCAATAGTTTTCTCAAATCCAGATTCTTCTACTTCTAAAGCATTTCAAGATATAGCAGCAAAGCTGGTAGAAAAAATCTAAATTCCTTATAATATTATCTTATGAATAAAGATGAAATTTTGATGGATTTTTCTAATATTATTCTTTCTTATGGAATGAATGCGACTATCCATTTAGGACTAACACCGGATCCATCAACCGGTCAAATATCCAGAGATTTAAATCGTGCAAAAGATTTAATTGATATATTAGAAGTATTAAAAACAAAAACATCGGGGAATTTAGACAAGAACGAAGAGAAGATTCTCGATGAAACCCTTGCAAATCTAAAGCTTCTCTATGTTAAAGCTTTATCTGCTGACGAAGAGAAGAAAGAATAGTTTCTGCTAATAATTAATTCCTTCAATAAGTTCGGAAGACGATAAAAGCCTTAATGTGCAAATTTTTTTAAAGACACATTTTTCTATTGGTATCTCTTTAAAATAAAGTTTTCCTGTAAATCTTTTTTTTAAATCTAACCATAAATTCTCATCTCTAATTACATAAATAACTTCTTTGTTCAGCTGACCGGATTTCAAAATTGAATTGAGTTGGATTTTTTCATTTTGAAGTTGATCTCGGTTTATTCTTGCGAAATAGCCTGCATTAATTTTTAATTCATTTTTGGCAGCAAAATAAGTTAGTCTAAAAATATTTTCATCCGTAGGAATAACCTCGGGATAAATCATATTAATCTCTTTATAATTGTCAGCAATCTTTTTCCAAAAAATACTATATTCAGTCTTTTCTAAATCCAAATGCGCCCTATTGTAATTTGAACTTAATGCAAATCTTTCCTTAATCATATAAATATTTTCTTTTGTATCGTACAAATGAAAAGAAATGGCAAAAATTAGTAGTAATATAGCAAATCTTCTAGGATAGAATTTAGCTATACCTAGGAATATAAAACAATAAATCAAATAGTAGTTTATCCAAAAGAATCTTCCAGATGCACGAAAATTTGATAAATACAATGTAAGTTCTGAACTAATTCCAAAAACATAAGCATTGTCTCCGACCCCTACATGATTGCTAATAGCCATCAAAGAGACCATTAACATCATAATCAATATTACAATCGTTTTTTTTCTATTTTCTTTAAGTAGAGAAATTAATTTGTCAATTTTAAATAGCGCAAAAGGAACAAGGATCAACAAGCCTAATCCTAAGTAATTAAAACCCTCGTAATCAGCATAAAATTTTTCAAGTGGTCTAGTGGGTAGATTTGGTAATATGCTTGACCACTCAGAGAAATGAATTCCTGAGGGATTAATTAAAGAATTGAGATTCATTGAATAATATCCATATCCACCACTAATGCCCCCTGAATCAGCAGAAAAGTATCCTAGAACAAACATCAGAGCTAGCATTGAAAAGTAAACATAAAATATTTTAAAGCTATCCAAATTTAATTTAATTTTGTTTTTTATAATTAAGTCAGTACTAAACAAGATAAGGCTAAACATAAATAAATATCCATGAACCAATAACGAAAGCGCTAAATTAATCGACCAAACCTTATAACAAAAGTTTTTTCTCAATAAAAGATATATAGAAAACAACAACAACCATTGTGCCAATAGACCAATATGTGGAATGTAGACTCTATGTAAAAATACTGGGCTTGTGACAAAAAGCACAGTCATGAGTGAAATAAGAATCTTATCATTGGTAAAAATTTCCAAGATTTTCTTAGAAAAATAACAATGAAGAAAAATAGAAGAGTAAATCCATATACCATAGTATTGAAAATCGTATGGTAAATAATTAGAAAATGGTTTAAATATTAGTGCAAAAAGTGGTATTGATCCTGAGAATACGATATTGGACCCACCGTCAAGACCATAGCCAGGAGTGGCAAAAAAAGGAAGTTGAAAAAAAGGTGCGCTCTTAAAAAAGACCCAGCCTAGCCAAGTAAATGCAAGGTCAGAAATACCAGAAAAATCTAATATCCAATCTACATTTAAAGGATTAACAATAGCTAATGGTGCTAGAATAAAAAAACCCAAAAAGCTAATCAACACGGTATCTATATTTGACTTAATAAAATTAACTAGATCCTTGGACATAATAGCGAACTCTAATCAATAGTATAGTTCAACATTTATTGATTTAAACCATTATGTATATTTTAAGAAGACTTTAATTTATAATGAATCATAAGATTCTGGGGCATTGATTTGAAACCAAAAAAGCTACATTTTCAAGACACTTTTTATTCAAAAATCTATAAAGAATATCTTTATAAAGGAACAAGGGGCTTATTATTTGACATTAATCACAAGTTGATGGAGTACTCGGTAAAACCAAAAGAAAATGTAAATTCTTTAGATATTGGCGGTGGAGCGTTACAGCATTTCCCTTATATGAACAAAGATCAGATGAGAAACTACAGTGTCTATGATTATGAATATTTAAAAGAAGGATTCTTAAGCTCTGATTTAATTAAAAACGAAAACGATATACAATGTAATTTTTTTTCAATAGAGAATAATTCTGAGCTTCTTTCGAAAAAAGGAACATTTTCTCGAATAATTGCTTCCCATGTTTTAGAACATTTAGAAAAACCAGAAGAAGCAATAATTGAATGGGTAGAGCTTTTGTCAGATGATGGGATAATCTCAATCAGCATACCTGCGGATCCCGGATTGTTTTGGAAAATAGGTCAGCTAATTAGTTTTAATAAATTTTCGAAACTTAATAAGTGCGATTATGAGGAATTCGAAATGTGGAACGCTAGACAGCATATCAACTCAGGGCAAAGAATAACAAGGATAATTAACTACTATTTTTCGAAAAAGCAATCATACGGTTTCCCTGCAATTTATCCATCTTATAATTTTAATTTATTTCTCTTCTTTCAATTAAGGAAATCTGATTTTATTTATTCTAGGACGGAACAATAATTAGTACTATAATTTTGAAAGGTTTTTTAAGAATTTTATCCTAGAATTTAGTTCGCTTTTTCTAACTGTAAGCAATCTTTCAACACCAAATTTTTCTATAGTGAATGATGATAAAGCCGAAGCATAAACCATGCTCTCCAATATATGCTTTTGAGTAACAGTCTTTACATTATCTAAATAGCTAAAGAGTGCCCCGGCATAACTGTCTCCAGCTCCAGTTGGGTCAACAACATCACAAAAGGGATAGCTTGGAATCCATTTGATAGTTTGATTAGAAAAAAGCATAGAGCCTGCGCTTCCTCTTTTTATAATCAAAAACCTAATTTTATATTTTTTTCTTAATACTTTCAGGCAACCTTCTAATGAATTTTTCTTTCCAATTAATCTTAATTCTAATTCATTAATTGTTAGTATGTCTACACGTTTTAGAATTTTATCCAATTCTCTTTTTTTAGAATTTATCCAGAAATTCATTGTATCCATTCCAACTATTCTTGGCTTAGGGTATAAATCGAGAACTTTGTTTTGTAATGATGGATCTATGTTGGCAAGAAAAAGTATGGATCCATTAGAGTATGATTTTGGTATTTCTGGAGCAAAATGTTCAAAAACATTTAATTTAGTGAATTTTGTTTCAGGATCTTCGGAGAATGTGTTATATACTCCACCCCAACTAAATGTATTGCCCTTCTCTACTTTTAGTCCATCAATGTTAATTTTTTTATTATTCAAAAGCTTTAATGTTCTTTTAGGGAAATCTCGACCAACAACAGAAATTATTTTTGTTTTTGATTTTAGACTAGCAGCAAGAGAAAAATATATACATGATCCGCCTATTATTTTTCTTTTAAAACCTCTGGGCGTTCGTATGTCATCAAAAGCAGATGTCCCAACTACTATAATACTCATGACAATAAATATCTCCTAATTATCGCTGACAGTTTTTCTTTTGATTCTTCTGAAATTGAGTGAATAGAGCTAATAATTGATGATTTAAGAGCATTTGCAATATAATCGTCTTTCTCCCTAGGAATACTATTTAATGCTCTACTTACCAGCAATCTGGCATTCGCTATATTCTCATTCATTGTTTTCACAACTTCTTCTACGGTTACAGATTCATGTTCTTTGTGCCAACAATCATAATCTGTACTTAATGCAATTGTTGAATAGCACATTTCAGCCTCCCTTGCTAGTTTGGCCTCAGGCATATTGGTCATTCCAATCACATCAACTCCCATACTTCGGTATAAATTACTTTCTGCCAAAGATGAAAACTGTGGACCCTCTATGCAAAGATAAGTCCCACCAAGCTGAACATTTAAATCTAACTCTTTGGAAGAATCATATAAAACTTTTGATAGCTTTTCGCTAACTGGCTTTGCCATTGAAACGTGTGCCACAATTCCTTCATCAAAAAAAGTACTTTTTCTGTTTTTTGTAAAATCTATAAATTGATCAGGTATTACAATCATCCCGGGTGGGATCTCTTCTTTCATGCTACCTACTGCACTTACTGATATAATCCAATCAATTCCTAAAAACTTTAGCGCATAAATATTAGCTCTGTAATTTATTTCGGATGGTCCAATTAAATGTCCTCTTCCATGGCGTGATAAAAAATATATTTCAACCTCTTCTTTTGTTACTTTTAATATTGAATCTGAAGTCGGACCCCACGGGGTTTCGATATTTAGCTCTTCATGCTCACTTGGATTTTCAACATCATAAAAACCACTTCCGCCTATAATTGCTACTTTAATCACTGAATTCCTCCACTACGATTTAATTGATTATTAATTATACTATGATATATTTTTGATTCTATTATTCACTAACATGAGCATTTTAGTAAACAACGACACCAAGCTTATAGTTCAAGGTATAACTGGGAGCCAAGGTCTCTTTCATGCTACTCAGTGTAGAGAGTATGGCACAAATGTTGTCGGAGGTGTTACTCCAGGGAAAGGAGGAACCCAAGTTGAAGGTTTTGATGTTTATGATTCTGTTTCTGAAGCTAGAAGCAAAACAAATGCTAATACTAGTTTAATTTTTGTTCCTGCTGCTTTTGCACCTGATGCAATACTTGAATCAGTAGATGCTGGGATAGAGCTTGTCATTTGCATAACTGAAGGAATACCTACAAATGACATGATTAATGTTAAAAAAGTTGTTGATAATTCTAGCTCTGTGTTAATAGGTCCTAATTGTCCAGGAGTAATTACACCGGGCCAAGCAAAAGTTGGAATTATGCCAGGCTATATCCACAAAGAAGGAAGGATTGGAATAATATCTAAAAGTGGAACTCTGACTTATGAAGCTGTATGGCAACTAACTCAACTAGAAATAGGACAATCTAGTTGCGTGGGTATTGGCGGAGATCCAATTATTGGTTCCTCATTTATTGATATTTTAAAACTTTTTGAAGAAGATAAAGATACAGATGGAGTAATTATGATAGGGGAAATAGGTGGAACTGCGGAGCAGGATGCTGCCTTGTGGATTAAAGACAATTTTACAAAACCTGTAGCAGCATTTATTGCAGGAGCAACTGCGCCTAAGGGAAAAAGAATGGGACATGCTGGAGCTATTGTCTCTGGAAGTTCAGGATCTGCCGAAGAAAAAAAACAAGTCTTAGAATCTGTTGGTATTAAAGTGTCACCAAGCCCAGCTGAAATGGGTGAAACATTAGCTTCTCTGCTATAAAGATTTATGTTTATTGATTGTCATCAAGACATAGCATACTCAATACTTTCAAACAAAAGGGATTTTGATACAAAAAATCAAAAGTATATGATTACTTTTGATAATTTAAAGAATTCAAATTTAGATATTATCTTTTCTACAATATTTGTTTCTCATAGAAGAAAAGAGAAACATAAAGAAGAAGCTAGTCTACAAATTGAAGAATACAATAAGATTTTTCAAAATTTTCCTAATGATTTTTATCATATCAAAAATAAAGATGAATTAAGAAAACCAAAGGGAAAAATCGGTCTCATCTTTTTAATGGAGGGGGCAGAACCGATAAGCTCTTTGGAGGACATAGATTTGTTTTACGAACTAGGCTTAAGAATCTTAGGTCTTACTTGGAATAATGAAAACAAGTACGCTTTTGGCTCCGACAACGATGGTTCACTGAAAACCGATGGTTATGACTTAATTGAAAAAATGAATGAAAAAAATATAACATTAGATTTATCCCATTTGAGTGAAAAGAGTTTTTGGGATTCTATAGAGAAAACTAATTTGATACCAATAGCCTCTCATTCTAATTCTTCAAAGATTAGAAAACATAAAAGGAATTTAAATGATAAGCAACTTGTAGCAATTTCTGATAAAGGAGGTATCACTGGACTAGTCCTCTACAATGAATTCATAGCTTCAAAACAAAAAATTGGGCTGGATGAGGTATATGAACAATTTTTACACCTTTTAAATACCTGCGGTGAAGACCATATTTCAATGGGCTCCGATATTGATGGGGCACCAATCGAGAATTTCCCAGAGGGAATAAAAAAAGCCTCTGACTTACAAAAAATCATTAATTTATTAGAATCAAAAAGGATAAAAACTTCAATAATAGAAAAATTCTCTGGGAAAAATGCTTTAAGAGTTCTAAATGAAAATTTACTTTAGAACTCTTAATAACAAGTTTAAACAAAAAATTCAACTTAGAGTGTTATAACTTGGTCTGGTGGATTTGGTCCAAGTGCTTCATATAATTGAGGGAAACAACCTGCTCCAACTCCTTCGACTAAACCTTTGGATTTGACGTTCCCGCTGCCACATTCCTCAAGAATACCTTCTGCTAAGCCTCTTCTTAGAGCACAAGCGTCACAAACCATCAAAAGAATATTCTTTTCTTTGGCAATTTTACATAAACGTTCTCCTACAGGATTGCCTTTTTGAAGACAATTAATGTTATCATCAAAGAAAAACATTCCTATTACATCAACACCATGATTATCTTTTTCCAATTGGGGCAATATCATTTCTCCTAGTTGAAAAGTACTTGCCATACTGGTTTTAAAAACATATGCGATTTTCATAAACACCTCCTTTATAAAGTCTTATGTTTTGATATTAAATATTGAATTTACAAGTCAAAATAATAGCCTATCATGGCTCCTACAGTATGTTTAATTTCATTTTCTTCGTCAGCTTTTTTATAGCCTATGTGAAGATGCAAATTGTTATTTACCAAGTAACCTAAAGAAACTTGATAGACTTTATCATCTATTGCCTCATCTTCCTCAGCAGCCTCGTTAGTCTCTTGAGTATAAGTACCTCCAAGATTTATTTTTTTATAAACTAAATCAATTCCCGTTGTCATATAGGATCTATCATGTAGCTCTTCTCCAGTATAGTTCTCAATTTTCATATATTCAGTTATGAGTCTCATACTAAAACTAGGAGCTATTAATGATTTATGCGCTATAGAAATAGAAGACCTCTTTTCATCATTTGTAAGACTTACATTAGCAGCCTTAACCCCAAGATTCTTTACAGCTTTTGCTTGCTTTGCATGACCTATCTTATAGGAAAGTCCGTCTAAAAAATTATTAGTTAATGAAAAGAAATTTTTACCTTCCAATGATATTGCATATGATGAAAAATCTTGGGTATTAGAAACTCCTCCATCAGATTTTTTTGTTTTTCCTCTGTCATTTATTGTCGAATTACTTAGAGAAGTTGTATCCTTGAAAAAAGTTGAAACGTTTAATTTATGTGTTCCAAAATCCTCATAATTTTGCTTCAAGATTGCTCCATATCCAAGTCTTTCTGTTATTGCGTATTCTTCGGTTTTTTGATAACCCCAAATTCCAGGAAAACTATGATAGTCAAAACCAACAGAAGGGGAAAATTTTCCACCATAAAGAGTGAAATTGCTGTCAGTCAAATAAGACAATATCAGTTTATTTACAAATAACTTATGGTCTCCAAAGAATCTATCCTCAGGACCTCTTGCTGCTTCTGTACCATGTGAATGACCACCTGATTCACCTTCTATTTTAATATCAGTAAGTAGGGATATTTTTTTATTTAAATTGTATCCTACTTCTAAATGAGAATGAGTATGTACCTCGTCAACTTCCTCTCTTTCTTCCTCCGTGTCCACAATGGAATCAAAATGTAACTTCATGCCTCCATGGAGATAGAACTTCTTATTTGAACCTGAGTGACTTGAATGATCATGGCCCTCATGTCCATCTTTAGAATATGAATATTCACCACTTATACCTAATGTTAAAACAGTGAATAAAATAATTAAAAATGTTTTTTGAAACATTGATTATATCCTCCTCTTAAATTATTTTGTTATAATATAACAAAAGAATTGGATTAATCAAATCTTAATAAGTTTGGAAATTGGGAAAATAACAATAAAAATTAGAACTAAAACCATAATGATTGTAGGACCTGTAGGAGTATCTAACAAAATAGAAACTAAAACTCCTGAGATTACTGAAAGAACTCCAATTAATGAAGAGAAAAAAGCCATTTGAAAAGGAGATTTCGAAAGCTGTTTGGCTGAAGCTGCTGGAATAATGAGCATAGAAGTAATAAGCAAAATTCCGACAATTTTTACACAAGTAGCTACAAAAATTATTAAGAGAGCTAAGAATGCTGCTTGTACAAGATTAGTATTTACTTTTTCTGCTCTAGCTATGTTTGCATCAATTGTAATCAAGACAAGCTTATTCCATATAAAACATAATACTGTCAAAACGGATAAAGTAGCAAAAATAAACCATATCAATTCTTCTGATGTTACAGTTAAAATATCTCCAAATAAATATGAATCTAAATTCACTTTTTCTTTTAACAAACTTATTGCAACAATACCAATTGATAATGATGAATGAGCCAAAATTCCTAACAACGTATCGTTAGATAAAATTCTTTTGTTTTGTAGATATATAAGAAGCAGTGCGAATACACTACATATAACAAAAGTCCCGATTGTTGTATTGATTCCAATAGCTATTCCTAACGCTATTCCAAGAAGACTGCTATGAGACAAAGAGTCACCGAAATAAGCCATTTTTTTCCATATTATAAAGCACCCTAGTCCGCCACCAATTATAGATACACAAATCCCAGCATATAATGCATTTAGAATATAAGAATCAATCATTTGGGTCTCCATTATGCTGGTGAGTGTAATCATGCTTGTATACAGACATCATGTTTGCAAAATCATGTCCAAATAATGAAATAAATTCGGGATCCTTAGTGATAGCTAATGGTTCGCCAGAACAACAAATATGATTGGATAGACACACTACCTTTTTGGTAGAAGACATAACCATGTGTAAATCATGGGAAACCATAAGTATGCTAATATCCCTTTCTAAAAAGATTTGATTTAAAAATCTATAAAAAATTAGCTGAGCTGAAACATCCAAATTTTGTGTAGGTTCATCAAGAACAAGTAAATTAGGATTTTGAATCAAAGACCTGACTATTAATATCTTCTGAAGCTCACCACCTGACAAATGGGAAATTTGTTTATTAAGCAAATCCTTCACACTAAATTCAGATGAAATTTTATCAATTTCCTGTTTGCCCACGTTCTTATTAAGTCTTATAAAATCAAAAGCCGTAATTGGGATAGATTTCTCTGCCATAAAATCCTGCGGTACATAAGACACCCTTAAATCAGGAGAACTAACTATTAGACCATTATCAGGTTTAAAAAAACCAAGCAAGCATTTAAGCAGCATGGATTTACCAGCACCATTAGGACCAATAATTGTTACAAAGTCATTATAATCTATTTCTAAATTTATATTTTTAAGAATTTCTTTTTTTTTTCTAACTACAGAAATATTTTGAGATTTGAGAAGCATATTTAAATCAACTTTTTAAGCAGTCATAACAGTCGCCGCTAATTTCTAAGGTAATATTCTTATGTGAAAAGCGATTTGCACTAAGAGTCTTTTCTATTGAATCGGTTATTGAATCATCGCAACATTCTTCTACATGGTTACAGTTTTTACATATAATAAAATAGCATTGACTATGTTTAAGTGGGTGCACACAACCTATATAAGCATTTAAACTATTTATTTTATGAATAAAGCCATTATCCATTAGAAAATCTAAAGCTCTGTAAACTGTTGGGGGTTCAGCAGAATATTTCATTCTGGAAATTTTATCTAAAAGATCATAGGCTTTTGAAGGTTTGTGATTTTCCCAAATCAACTTTAGTATAAGCTTTCTAATTTCTGTAAAACGTAATCCTTTATCTTGGCAGATAAATTCTGCCTTTGACATTGCATCGTCGATACATTTATTATGATCGTCACATTTTTCCATTTGAATTCTCTATATAATGTTATATTATAACACTATGAAAATTAAAAATGTAATTACTTTTTTAACTTTTGTATTAACTATTCTATTACCAATTATATCCTATAGTTCTGAAAAAAGAATTGTAGCTTCAATAAAACCTCTACACTCAATTATAATGAACGTTGTTGATAATGAGAAAGTATATCTATTATTAGATGGCAACATATCACCTCACGATTATCATTTAAAACCCTCTGATATGAAAAAGCTTACAAATGCTGATGTTATTTTTTACATAGACGATGATTCAATAGAAACTTTTCTCTCTAGAGGCTTAAATGCTACAAAAGCAAAAAAAGTTTCTATAATTTCAAATAATAAAATAAACTTTTTACCAATAAGAGAAGGCGGCGTATGGGAAGAAGAAATCGCTGAGGATGGACATGAACACTCACACGGTGAATTCGATGCTCATGTATGGTTAAGTCCTAAAAATGCAATCAAGATTACTAAACAAGTAGTTAAAGAGTTGTCAAATATTAACCCTTCTAAGAAAAACATATATAAAAAAAATGCATTGATTTTTATCAATAAAATAAAAGAAAACCAAAATAACATTGAAATAGAAGTCCAATCTCTTAGAAGCGAATCTTACATTGTATTTCACGATGCTTATCAATATTTTGAAAAAGAATTTAAACTGAATCCAGCTGGGTCAATCTCACTAAACCCTGAGATTCCACCTACACCAAAACGAATCAGTGAAATTAAATCAAAAATTCTTAAAGACAGTGTAAAATGTGTTTTCAAAGAACCACAATTTCCTAGTAAAATTGTACAAACGATTATTAATGATACAAATGCGAAGGAAGGAATACTAGATCCCCTTGGTTCAGATCTAGAACCTGGAAAGGAACTATATATAAATTTAATTAAAAATATCTCAAAAAATTTAAAAAAATGTCTTTCATAGGTTCCTAATATGAAAAACAAAATAAATAAGATGAAAAAAGTTGATGTTGCAATTATCGGAGCGGGTCCTGCAGGTATAGGTATAAGCGCTATGCTTGATGAATTAGGTGTAAAGAAACAAGTTGTTCTTGAAAGAAAAAGAATTGGCGAATCCTTCGACAAATGGCCAGAAGAGATGAGGCTTATAACTCCATCTTTTACTACTAACTTCTATGGTCATCTAGATTTAAATTCAGTTGTTTCAGCAACATCTCCAGCCTACACACTAAGAAAAGAGCATCCAACTGGTAAAGAATACGCTCGTTACTTAAGAGCAGTATCAAAATATTACAACCTACCAATTATTGAAAATGCAAACGTTGATGGGATAACTTATTCAAATAAATCTTTTAAAGTGCGGATTAATGGAACGGAAATAATGGAATCTCGCTTCTTAATTTGGTCAGCAGGTGAGTTTCAGTATCCTAATCTAAATACCTTTAAGGGATCTGAATTATGTTTACATAATAGTCAGGTTCGGAGTTGGAGAGAACTTGAAGGAGATGATTTTTATATCATAGGTGGTTTTGAAAGTGGGATGGATGCAGCCATCAATTTAAGCCGTTTAGGAAAGAAAGTTAATGTAATGGATCGTCATGCTCCTTGGAACCAACACTCAACGGATCCTAGTGAAAGTTTGTCACCGTTCACTTTAGAAAGATTAAAAGAACAGATGGATTACAATCGAATTAATCTGATTGAGAAATCAGATATTCAGAATATAAAAAAGCGAGATAATCAATATTTAATCAAAGTAAAAGGAAGGTCTAAATCATATATTACCAAGACCCAGCCCATACTAGCAACAGGATTTAAAACTAGTCTGACAATCATTGACAACCTTTTCGATTGGGATAACGAAAAAACTTATGCTTTGCTTAGTGAGGAAGATGAATCAATCAAGACGCCAGGGTTATACCTAGTCGGACCACAAGTTCGTCATGAAAATATAATTTTTTGTTTTATTTACAAGTACCGTCAGCGTTTTGGAGTTGTAGCTAATTCAATTGGTAAAAGATTAGGAGTAGATACTGACCTACTTCAACAATACAAAAATGAAGGTCTTTATTTGGATGATTTGAGTTGTTGTTCGGACGAGTGCGATTGCTAATGGATAAATTTTCTGTTAACAAAGAGTCTTGGATAAAGGTTAAACTTGTATGGTTGCTTCAGTTAATTGCTAGTCTTTCCTGGATGGTTTCTGTGTTTAAATATGGATTAAATGAATCAGCTGACTATCTTCAACTATTAGCATCTTCAGCTTGGACCGTATCTAATATAATAAATTATTTCAGAAATTCAGATTAATTATGTTAATAATCTCGAACACAACTATCCTGTATTGAAATATAAAAAATATTTTAAAAAGTTTTATTTAAATTTAAAGATAAAATTGTGAATTATTTAAAAATTTAAAAGAAGGCAATATAAATTTCGAATAAGTAAATATATACATCGTAGTTAAGGCTCACGATCTATTAGTACACATTAGCTGAATCCTTTACAGGACTTACACATTGTGCCTATCAAACTCGTAGTCTTCGAGTGATCTTCAGGAACCATAAGGTTCGGGAGAATTAATCTCGAGGTAGGCTTCCCACTTAAGATGCTTTCAGCGGTTATCCTTTCCAAACGTAGCTACCCAGCCATGCCGTTGGCACGACAACTGGTACACTAGAGGTTTGTTCACTCAGGTCCTCTCGTACTATGAGCAACTCCTCTCAATTCTCCTTCGCCCGTTGTAGATAGGGACCGAACTGTCTCACGACGTTCTGAACCCAGCTCGCGTACCGCTTTAATGAGCGAACAGCTCAACCCTTGGGACCTTCTACAGCCCCGGGATGCGATGAGCCGACAT
>MDTE01190926.1_pt1 | contig 29131 bp, 26 predicted proteins | sample 811231 | NCBI WGS metagenome assembly MDTE01 (sample SAMN05326651, study PRJNA326480) | marine metagenome | isolation source: seawater | place: Indian Ocean: Red Sea | collected 2010 | reverse complement strand
GCCGTGCTGCTCAAGCTGCTCTGTTAGGGTCACTGGTCGGGCTTGTCCCTGTTTATTGCAAGCGCCGGGCTTAAGTTGACGCCTCATCGTCAGCTGCCCAAGGGGCAGAGGATGCTCTTTTTGCACGGGACACAAGACAAGGTCGTACCTATCGTCGATTCTCAAACGATCGCGCTTACAGGTGGGCCAGGGGTTCAACTCTGGGAAATTATCGACGACCACCGCATGTCTTCGATTTTGGTCAGCGGCACCCTAATGGATGGCATCGCGTGGCTGCTAGCTGGGTAGGTGGTGGGCGATACTGGATTTGAACCAGTGACTTCTACCGTGTGAAGGTAGCACTCTCCCACTGAGTTAATCGCCCAGTGGAGGCGCGGATGTAGCACCCGAAAGATCGCGCTGTCAACTGATTCTGTCTTCCGTTCGGACCTGAATTGTGTGGTTATTTCGAACCGTCACCTGACCCGCCGGTGCACCTTTTGCCTTGCGCACATTTTTACATTCGGTCCACATCACATCGACCAAAGCGTCGGTCTTCAGAGACGAGTGCCGCGCCGCAAACCAGGCGGCTCGATAGATGTCCTCTTGTTTCGGGCGCCCCGATTGGCATTTCAGCAACACATGACTGCCCGCACCATCGCGGACATGAAACCAGAGATCGTTTCCCCGGGCGTATCGCCGCAACAGCTCATCATTCGACTCGGCGTTTCGACCGATCAGAATCTTGATGGAACCAAACTCGTGCACGATCGCGACACGATCCAAATCGGTCTTGGCTTTTCCGTCCGCCCGTTTCCTCTTCTGCTTTTTGGCCGGAGGAGGGGGCTGGTCGTCGAAATCCCCCCGTTCAATCGCTTCCAGTCTGGCCTCAAGCGCAGCCATCTGGGCATTCAATTCCACGGTCTGCCGCTCGGCGTGCTTCAGAGTGCGGTCCGCTCGGGTCGCCCTTCGGTACATACGATTCAGATTGTCCTGAGGGCTACGGCGAGGGTCCAGCTCGATCGTGACCTCGTCAGGCAGCCCCTCCTGTCCCACATTATTCAATACAACGGTGTCACTGCCCTTTACGACCCGATGCAGTTGTGCGGCCAGCACGTTCGCACGGGCTCGAACGTTCTCGGGCTCCGGAAGATTCTCCAGTTGGGCTGCGATCGCCTTCTTTTTACGCCGCAACCGCTTCAGGTCACGCATCAACGAGCCACGTAATAGCCGCCGTATATCGCTTCGACGTTGGTCTTCGTCTTGTACCCGAAACTGTTCGGCGAGGCTGAGGTTCAGGTCCCGGTCGGAGAGGGAGGCGTGCTCCTCGGTCTCCACATCACGCGACACCCCCTCCAGCGGTGGTGGGTCCTCGTAGGTGTCCCCAAGCTTACATGGTCGTTGGGCGGTTCCTCTCTGGTACCGAAACAAGATGGTCTCCTGGGCGTCCAGGAGCAATAGATTGGGCCGGTTCCCAAAGGCTTCCAAGACCAGAAGGAAACTGTCATCGGGCCGTCCCAGTTGAATCTCCACCACCTTATCTTCGTTGCGAAGCCGCACACCGGTGACCCGGCCCGGCAGCAATCGCTTCCGGAGATCGCGTGTAAAGGCGTCGGCCTGATGCGGGGTCTTCGTAATGGGCTCAAAGGAGATGTAGAACCGGGCCCCCAGAGCTCCCGCACAGAAACGCACCCAACGCCGTCCACCGGGTCCGAACAACTCCAACACCAGATCTCCTTCGTCCTGGTGTTGAATCTTCTGCAGTCGAAGCCCCGCCAACTCTGCGTTCGCAAAGGCGATGAGTCGAGTCCAGCTCTGGTAGGATAGGCGTCCCATAAGTGCTGCAGTGTATCCGATCGGCCCAAAGATGGAAGCAGGAAGAAGGGGGTTCTCTTTACCCGAGGCGCAGAGGTAGGTATGGTACCTGCGTCTACAAGGACAGTCGTTCGTATAGTGTTTGGGTTGAGGTAGGAAATGAAACAGATTTTCTTGGTGCTTTTGTCCCTGTTGTTCGCGACCACGGCGAACGCCCAGGTCCTCTTTGAAGAGACCTTCGACGGCGATACGAATAACCTCGCCACATTTATCACCGATGACGGTGGCACGAGTGACGATGTATGGGTCGGCTTCTACTGCTCCCAGAACCCATTTGGTGGCGACCGTTGGCGAACCGACCGCTCCGGTGGCGTCATGGCCAAATCCGACGACGGTTGTTGCGGTAGCAACTGCAACTACGCCGTATATTCCAATTGCGGCAGTAGCGATCCCCTGGACAACCACATCACGATCGGAAGCAAAGAGTGGGATAACTACCGCTACCAGGTGCGTTTTCGAAATAGCGACAACGACACGATGGGCGTAGTCTTTCGCTACCAGAACACCGGTAACTTCTTAATGTTTATCATGAGCAATGATCGGGCCCCGGTGCCGTTGGACACCTGTGCTGAAGATGTGGAGGGCAGTTGGCTGGTTCGCGTCGCACAAACGAATCCTGAAGAGCCGGGCATCTCCGAGATCATCGCCGGTACCAACAGCTCCTATGACGAAGATGAGGTTCATCTACTCACGGTTGAGGTCGAATACGCCCAGATCCGGGTTTGGCTCGATGGCGACCTTCCCACCGGATCCGAACCCGAAAACCTGATCTTCGACGTCGAAGATGATGACCTCCCCGAGAATCTATTTCGCGGACAAATCGGTCTCTTCGCCTTCGACAACGGGACCAGCCAGGGTCCTTGCGGGGCCGAAAACGCATGTTGGTTTGACGACATTCGTGTCACAACACTCGGCGGCTCCACGGGCCCCGTAGATATCGACACGGATGAAGACGGAATACTGGATAACGACGATAATTGCCCCGACACACCCAATCCTCTGCAAAGAGATCTCGATGAAGACGGCAAGGGCGATGCCTGCGATGACGATATCGACGGTGATCAAATCAGTAACGACGAGGAGCTTGAAGTTGGCCTGGACCCCAAAGACGCCGACAGTGATGACGATGGAGTCCTCGATGGTGAGGAGGCCGATTGGGACCAGGACTCAGACGGCGACGGAAAAATCAATGCCCAGGACTTCGATAGCGACAACGACGGTGTCAATGATGGCGCCGAAGCCGGTGTCCCGAGCCCGGGCCCCTTCACTGATACAGAAAAGGGCAACTTCACCCCCGACGCCGATCCAACCACAACCACTGACCCCACCGATGCCGACACGGATGGGGACGGCTACTCCGATGGAGAGGAAGATCTGAATGGGAATGGCGCCGTCGATTCGGGCGAATCCAATCCAAACGATCCAGATTCCACACCAGGAAACCCGACCGTAAAGCCACCCACGAACCCTCCCACAACGGGTACCTCTGAAAATCTACCTGCCCCCGCTCCTTCGGCCACCTTCACTCCAGGCCCCGTCGATGGGGGGAGCCTTGAGACCAGCACGGGATGTACCCGCGGACCGGTGCCGATCCATAACGGCCTCACCTGGATTCTCATGGCCCTGTGTTTTGCAATGGCGGTACGGTTCCGGTTGACCCGAGGGTAGCCCTTAGGCTAGGACCACGAAGCGCGACCAACCCACAACGTAAACACCGTTGTAAGCGGGGATTTATATGGCCTCTTTGACCTATCGTGACGCCGGTGTCGATATCCATAAAGCGGACGCCTTCATCGAGAAGATCCGCGCCAATGTGCAGAGCACCCATGGACCCGAAGTACTCGGTGGCCTCGGTGGCTTCGGTGCGGCATTTCTTCCCGATATCGCCGGCATGGAGGAGCCCACCCTGATCTCCGGAACCGACGGGGTCGGGACCAAGCTGATGTTGGCCCAGGAGCTGGAACAACATAATACCGTCGGCATCGACCTGGTCGCCATGTGCGTGAACGACATCCTCACATTGGGTGCGCGCCCACTATTCTTTTTGGACTACCTGGCCACAGGCAAACTGGACCCACAGGTCATGGCCGATGTGGTGGCTGGTATCACCGAGGGCTGCCGACAGGCGGGAGCCGCCCTCGTCGGCGGAGAGACCGCCGAGCTGCCCGATATGTACGAGCCCGACTGTTATGACCTGGCTGGGTTCTCGGTAGGGCTCGTAGACAAGAAAAAGATCTGTGATGGCCAGCGGCTGGAGCAGAGCGATGTCTTCATCGGTCTGCCTGCATCCGGTGTTCACAGCAATGGTTTCAGCCTGGTCCGCCATGTCCTCCGGGAGACGAACACATCACTCCAGACGCCCTTTGGACCCGAGGGCCAAACCATCGGCTCGGCCCTCTTAGAGCCCACCACCATCTATGTGCGCCCAGTTCTCGAGCTGGCCAAGCAGGTGGATGTACGTGCGATGGCTCATATCACGGGGGGCGGAATCGGCGGCAATCTCGTTCGGGTCCTTCCAGAGGGGCTACGCGCCCAGCTGGACATCGACGCCATCCCATCCCTGCCGATCTTCGAGTGGTTACTCGCCAACGGTGTCGATACGGCCGAGGCATTTCACGTCTTCAATATGGGCGTTGGCTTCATCCTCGCCGTACCCGCGGCAGAGGCCGATACGGCTCTCTCGATCCTGCACAACCATGGGCAGGACGCCTTCCGTCTCGGAACCATCGAGGCCGGAGAACGCGAGGTCCGGCTTGGTAGCTGAGCCCACCATCCCCACCAATCGTAATGTGGGTGTCCTGGTGTCTGGGCGTGGATCCAATTTCCGATCCCTGCTCGACGCCAAAGCTCGCGGTGATCTCGACGCGAATTTCACGGTGGTGATCTCCAATAACCCTTCCGCTGGCGCCAAGGCACATGCGGAGGAATTCGGAATCCCCTGGGTGGTAATTGACCATCGCACCTTTGCTAGCCGCCAAGCCTTCGAAGAAGAGCTTGTGGCCCAGTTACGTGCCCACGATGTTTCCGTGGTGGTTCTCGCCGGTTTTATGCGCGTTCTCAGCTCCACATTCCTGGACGCTTATGGGGGGCTCACCTTAAATATCCATCCCTCTTTGCTTCCGGCATTCCCGGGTCTAAATGCCCAGAAACAGGCCATTGAAGCTGGAGTCCGGGTGTCCGGCTGCACCGTTCACCTGGTAGATTCCGGCGTCGACACCGGCCCGATCATCGACCAGGCTGTTGTAGCCGTTCCCAACGATGATACAGTAGAGGCTCTCTCGGCTCGCATCCTGGTCCAGGAACATCGGCTCCTGCCACGCGCCCTTGGTTGGGTACTGGATGGACGAGTGACGATTCAAGATCAGGTTGTCGCCCTCGATGCATAATCCTCGAAAACCATACCGTCGGTGCCTTATCCTCGTCTTCGCCTTATCGATCGGCGTAGGTAGTGTGGGCAACGCACAAGCCTACGACACCTATACGGCAGACGACCTGGTGCAACGAACCCTCGTAAGGCATCCGCTGATCGCTGCATCGCAACATACGATCGATCAATTCGAAGCCCGATTGATTGAGGCACGCTCCGCGCGGATCCCCCGAATCAAATTGAAATCAGTGTTCGCGGCCATACCGGGACAAAAGGGCAACGCCCTCAATGGGAACACGGACTTCAGTCCCGAAGCCTGGGGGCCTTTCTCGAGTACGGAGCTGTCGGCAGCCTTGCCTCTTTATACCTTTGGTAAGATCGCCCAATACAAGAAACTGGCGGCCTCCGGCGTCGACATCGCAGAATCCCAACACGTCCTGGCCAAAGCCGAAGCCCGTCAGCAGGTCTTGAAAGCCATCGCCACTCTCTACGCGGCGCAAGAAGCGCTCGAGGTGGTCGAGGACGGTAAGAAATACCTGGATCGGGCCCGAAAGAAACTGGAAGAGCTGGAAGAGGAAGATAGCGACGATTACGATCCAACCGACCTTTTGCGTCTACGGCTTGTAGAAGTCGACACCCAGGAAAACCTGAGCAATGTTCGTGAGCTGGAGCGCTCCGCTAAATCAGCCATCCGAGCTCTCGCCGGCCTGGAAGCTGACGACCCGGTCCAGCTGGCCCCGAAAGGGAACTGGTCGGCAGTACCAACCGATCTAACGGAGAAAACCTGTATCGAAAAGGCTTTATCGGATCGACCCGAGATGAGAGCCCTGAAGAGCGGCCTGGAGGCGCGCAAGGCGGCCGTAGATCTCGCCGAGACGCAGTTCTGGCCCGATCTCCTCCTCGGTGGTTACGTTCGATATAATGTGGCCCCGGGAGCAGACAACCAGGCCAGCCCCTTCGCCTACGATCCCTATAATATCTTCACCGGTGGCCTGGGGATCATCCTGAACTGGAATCTGGATATCCCGTCGAAGATGTCCAGCCTGCGTGTGGCGCGCGCCAGCCATGGACGCCTGGAAGCCCAGGGGAGGGCGTATACCGGCGCCCTGATGGAAGAGGTGAAGATGGCTTTCGCTCGGCACCGCATGATGCAAGAGCAAAAGAGACTCGCAAAACGTGGAAAGAAGGCCGCCCGTGGATGGTTAACCGCCAAATTCAACCTCTATGACGCAGGGTTGGCGAGCTACGACGATCTGACCAAAGCCCTCACAGCCTATTTCACTCGAGAGTTGAAGCTTCTATGGGCTAATTACCGGGCTGACCTGGCCTACATCGCCCTCGAACAGGCCGTTGGGAGCCAATTCTCGACACAATAAACACGGGAATGTATGTCCTCGGGTTGAATGTTATGTGTTTACGTGCGTCTGGACCTACACGCCTATTCGAGAATCCTATGAAGCGACACCTCTCCATACTGTTATTCGCCGCCTTCGCTGTACAGGCCGCCTCCAGCTATGCCTGGGCCAGTGCGCCCCCATCTGCCACGGATAATCCCCGACAGTTGGTGGAAAACATACATGCCGAGATTCAAACGGTGTTCAAAGAAAACGCGTCGAAACCCGCGCCGGTTGTGCAGAAGAAAATCACGCCGATTCTCGAATCCTTTATCGATTTCGAGAAATTCGCCCGGCGTTCCTTCAAGAAATACTTCGACGACTCCAAGGTCTTGAGTAAGAAGAAGCGACGTGAATTCGTACAGACCTTCAAAGACCTCATCCGTTCGACCTATCTGCGGCGTATCGATCCCAAATCGAAATTCACGATGGTCCTGGACGGCCCCACAAAATACGCACGGCAAAACACCATGGCGCAGGTGCGCACCATCACAACGACGACGAAAGGGGAGCTGGATATCGACTTTCTATTACAGCGTTCGTCCGATGGCTCCTGGAAAACCTATGATATCGTGATCGACGATGTGTCCATGGCCCGAAATTACCGCTCCGAGTTCTACCGGATCATGCGAAAACATAAAACGGATGGGGTCCGCCATCTCTTGAAGACCATTCGTGACCGAATCAAAGAGCAACAAAATTAGCTCGAAAGGAACTTCTGGGTCGCGGTGTCCTTCCGAAAACGCAATCGACAGGTCTTTACGGATTTCTTCTTGATACCCAAAGGGAACCGTGGCAACGTACCGGCTCCTATATTGGATCCAAGGTGCCCATGCCTAAACTCCTCATCGTAGACGACGAACTTGCCATCCAGCGGCTTCTTAAACGTCTTCTGGAACGAGAAGGATACGAATGCCTCACGGCGGGAACCGCCGAAGAGGCACGCAATGTCCTCAGTGAAACAAGCGTAGAGCTGGTGCTGAGCGATGTGAATATGCCAGGAGCATCGGGTATTGAGCTGGTACAACATATTGTCAGCCATCACTCCGACACGCCCGTGGTCATGGTCACGGCGGTAGACGACCCGTCGGTTGGTCGTATGGCGATCGACGCAGGGGCCTACGGCTATATCATCAAGCCCTTCGAGCCCAATGAAGTGATCGTAAACGTTCTGAACGCACTACGTAGACGAGAGCTTGAGACCGAGAATCAACGGCATCGGACCTCCCTGGAACAGCTGGTCAATGATCGCACCCAGGCTCTTCGCCAGGCTCTCGATGATCTGGAACACGCCCATGAAGAATTGGCGTCTGCCAAAGAAGAGGTCATTCGACGTCTCTCGATCGCTGCAGAGATACGAGACGAAGAGACGGGACAACATATCCATCGTATGAGCTTATACTGCGCGCTTTTAGCCCGACTGGTCGGCCTTACCAACCAGGAAGTAGAGCTTATCCGTATCGCCAGCCCCTTACATGATGCGGGTAAAATCGGTATACCGGACGCCATACTCCGAAAGCCGGGGCGCCATACTACCGAAGAATTCGAAGTGATGAAGATGCATGCGGAAATTGGTTACCGCATTCTCAGTGGTTCTGGTTTCCCCGTGCTGGAAGCCGCCGCCACCATCGCCTGGACCCATCACGAGAAATGGGACGGGGGAGGGTACCCCAGAGGACTCTCGGGCACAGACATTCCCCTCTCGGGTCGTATTACGGCCATCGCAGATGTCTTCGACGCCCTCACCACCAAACGTATCTATAAGCCCGCGTTCTCCGTCGAGAAATCGGTCAATATTATGCGGGAAGGCCGAGGCAAACACTTCGACCCAGACATTCTCGATCTCTTCCTGGATAACCTTGATGAGGTCCTCAAGATCCGCGACGAGTTCCCGGATGAAAAGGACCAGATCTCCTACGAATGGCCCGTGCCTGCCGATAATTGACCGCAGGTATCAGTAGGCCGATCCAATCGTGAATTCGAAGACCATGGCCTCTTCCTCTGGACGCCGGTCCAGCGGGAATCCCCATTCGAACCGAAGTGGACCGATAGGAGCCCACCAACGGATACCAAACCCTACGCTCTTTCGGATATTGTAGAGGTCCGGGTATTCCCCTTCGCCATAGGCGTTCCCCATATCGAAGAATAGGACGCCAGCGATCTGAGCCGCAGGGATAATCGGAATTTCGACTTCCGCGTTCACTACGAGCTTCTTATTACCACCGATCACGAAGCCGCGAAGGGACGAGCCCGGATCACGCTCAAGCCCTACATCCAGCCTGGGTCCCAGGCTATAGCGGTTGAAACCGCGAATATCGAAGATCCCCCCGGCAAAATACCGCTCATAGATTGGCAAACCTTCGGGATCCTCGGTCGACACCACGGAGTAGTTGCTATTCAGGCGGAAGGTGGTCCCCAGCAGGAAGGGGAAATACCAGCGCGATTGGAGAATCATTCGATTATAGTTCGAGTCGCTTCCAATGGCTTCATCGGAGCGCTCGAAGGCCGCCATCGAGTATTGGCCTCGTTTCGGGAAGAGGCGGTTATCACGCGTATCATAGGCCAACTTCGCCTGTAGAGATGAGGTCCAGCCGGTACGGGCTGCACGAGCCACAGGAGCCGTCAAACGCCCCTGGGAGGAGCCGAGAAGGGCGGCCGCATGCTCGAGTCGATAGGTGGTGCTCACCGTAAGGTCATCGGTGATTCGATAGGCCCAGGTCATCGAGCCACCCTGCCGTTCCCTTTGGAAGTTAAAGAACAGCTCTCGAAGATTGTAGATGTTGAAGCCAAACCCCACACGACTGTCCATGAAATATGGCTCGTAATATTGGATTTGGAAGATCGTGCGCAGTTGGGAAAAGATGGCGCTAAAGCTGAGGTTCTGCCCACGGCCCAGGAAGTTCTGCTCCGACACCTGTGCGTTGAACATGAAGCTCTCGAAGGACGAAAAGCCCAGTCCCAACTGGAACGAGCCCGTTCGACGCTCATTGACGCGAACCGTAAGGTCCAGCACATATTCGCCATCCGCACGTCGACGAGGTTGTTTCTGAATAGAAACCGCTCCCCGTTGCCCCGGTACCGGCTCAAAATACCCGGTACGTTCAATCTGCCGCTGACTGAGTTGGAGCTTGGTCTCCGAGTAGATGTCGCCTTCGCTGAGTTTCATCTCACGGCGAATGACTCCGTCCAGGGTGCGTCTGTTGCCCGTGATCTCAATATTACCCACCCGAATACGGCTTCCCTTCTGAATCTTGTAGATAACATCGAGGGTCTTCGCCTTCTTATGCACCCGGTGCTCGAAGGTGGCGTCCGCGAAGGCGTATCCTTTATCCCGATAGTAGAACGCGAGCCCCCGCATATCGCTCATCATCACGCTCATGTCGAAGTACATATCGGGCTTCAGCTTTACGAGCTCTTTCAACGCATCATGATGCCCATCCACATCACCAACGAGGTCGACGCCTGATATTTTATATCGTTCGCCTTCGGTAATATTGATCGTGATATGTAGCCCTTTACGATCCGGCAGGACCATAACTTCTGGGGTCGCCACCCGAGCAAATGCGTAGCCCTTTGTGGCGTACATCTGGCGAATAAACTCTACGTCCTGCTGAAAAAGAACCGCGCGATGGTAGGTGCCCTGACCAGACAAGAAGGAGAAGAGATCGCCTTCACGATTCATCATTACCGCGGTGATCTCTTCATCAGAAAACACGCTGTTCCCAACCACAGAGACCTTCGCGATCGACAGCTTCTCATGGGCTTCTATTGTCAGCTTTACGCTGACCCGGTTACCCGCGAGCTTCTCAACAGAAACGTCGATATCTACGAAATGGTGCCCCGTCTCGTCATACACCCGCTGAATCATATCCACGAGAGCTTTGATGCGGGTTGGGTCGTAGAAACGCCCCGCCATGGTCTTCGCCTGGGTCTTAATCGTCTTTGATTTCTCTTCGTCTACATCGAGGCCAACGAAATCGACACGCTCTACTAGAGGCCGCTGCAACGCGTAATAGGTCACATTCACGTGGGTGCCGAGCTCCTCGATGGAGACCTGTAGATCTTCAAAGAAGCCGAGCGCGTAAATACGACGGAGATCCTCGGAGACCTCTAATTCATTGAGCGCTTTTCCTTCTCTCAGCCGAATCTGTTTGCGGACGATCTCCGGATTCAACCCCGCCGGAACCACCTCCACGCGGATCTCTTTCACGATCGGATCCGCCGCTGCGTCAACGGCCCCATCGTCTATTACCGGCTCTATGGACTGTGCTACCACCGCGCCCACGCATAGCCCCCATAGCAAAACAGCTACGAGCGCAATACGAAGAGTTCGAAAACCAGACTGAGACACGAGGTAATTCACTGCGGTTCCTAAACAGCAAAATTGCATAGGGCAGGGCGCTGCACCTTAACCGAAACCACGCCATTGGCCAACCTAATCCCATACTTTTCTTCGAAGGATTTCGTTTTGTCGGTATTTGGTAGAGAAAAGCCTCGCTATGTACACTTCAAAAGTAAATGATTGGTCCGATTACAGGAACTGAACCCCTGTCTCCAATTCAGGAACTTTATGCCCCCTGACGATCCAAAGGATCCTATCGACACCACGGAATCGCCTGACGATTCCCAGGATCGTATTCAAACAGAACAGCGGCCCGTCGTGCACGTGGATGAAGCCGAACGGAAAGAGTCCCTTCGTGGTCGCGAGACCGTCGTCCTGCAGCGCATCAAAGAATCCGACATCGAAGAAGAGCCCGGTGAAGACCCCGACGAGGACGACGACCACGTTACAACCGCCGAAGCTGCCAAAGCATTGAGCGAAGTCGGACTCGAGATCCTTGAACCCGTGGGGACCATCCTCGAGGACCAGGCCACCAGGGTAGAGCAGGTCCGCGCCTTTATCCGCGATCTAGACTCCCAATACCTACGAGTTTTACTCGGACTCCATATCATGGCGGCCTTCATCCTACTCGGTACGGTGCTCTGGTATGACGTGATCGACCCAATTATGTGGTTTCTCATGGAATTCCTCGTCGGAATCGCCGTATTGCGCTATGTGCGCGCCGCCGTGGAGGAAAGACGCTTGGGCCGGTGGATACGGGGGCTGACCACAGCGCTTCTCTGCTTTTTGTGGGCGTATTTCGTCGCCAATCGCGCCGGTCCGGAACCTCGTTGGGACGATCCCGAGCTTGCATTACGTGGAGAGCTCAAGACCTTCTGGGTCGCGGCGGGCATTCATGGACTGGTCGCCATCGCCATTATCCTACATCTTCTACTCAACCGATTCCTACAACGACCTAAAAGACGTGAATAGGCGTGGGCAGGATCTGCAATTAACCAGCACATACGGGCGGATTACCACCAATGGAGCGCTACGCGTCTTTACCCACAACCCTAACTTTACATAATATCCCTTATAGGAAGTTACTATATGGTGTTCCCTGCCGTCTGGCTAGGTGTAAATGCCTTCCTACGAGGCGTTTAGCGTGTTCAGGACGCGCACCCTCGCTTCTCTCTGCACCCGCTTTATAGGCTGATACAAATCCCTGGCTTTGTTTGGTCGTTTTGGAAACACGTGGGCTTGTCTTCTGGGCAATCCGTGGATAGGACACAGGGGATCTCGTCATCCTCGGCGATGCACACCTCAAGAAGCGGACTACAAAAATACCCTTCCGCGCATGGCAGCATATTCGAACAGTCGAACACTCCGGTCTGGGGATCGGTATAATCCGCACAAGCCCCTACCCATGCCAGCAACACGAACCAGCCTGTCGTCCAGGTCCTCACCCGCTTCCTAATCAATATAATCAGCCAACTCAGCCAGCGCGCTATCATTCATGCGGTTGAGCTTGCCATTTTTGCGTAGCGTATGGAGCTTAAGCCGCAAGGCGTTGAGGCGAATAAAACCTTCCGCGTCTGCCTGACGATAGACGTCGTCTTCCTCGAAGGTCGCAAACTCCTTGCTGTAGAGGCTGTCTGGAGCTTTACGGCCGACGATCTCGACGCTGCCCTTATAGAGCTTTACACGAGCGGTCCCGGTCACCCCATTTTGAATTTCGTTCATGAAATTCTTCAGATGTTCCATCTCTGGGCTGAACCAGAAGCCGTTATAGATCAGCTCGGTGAGCTTGGGTACGAGGGAATCACGCAGGCGCATCACTTCACGATCCAGCGTAAGGGATTCTACAGCGCGGTGCGCGTGATGAAGTACGGTCACACCAGGTGTCTCGTATACACCACGACTCTTAATACCAACGTATCGGTTTTCTACGATGTCCACACGCCCAACACCATGTTTGGCACCCAAAGCGTTGGCATGTTCAAGCAACGCCACCGGGCCCATGGCTTGCCCATCGATAGCCACAGGCTCGCCGTCCACGAAATCGACGGTCACGAACTGTGGTTCTTCGGGCGCGTCCTCTGGAGCGCAGGTCAAAATGAACATCTCTTTCGGAGGCTCGAACCATGGATCTTCGAGGATTCCACCTTCATAGGAGATATGCATCATATTCCGGTCCATGCTGTACGGCTTTTCCGCGTTCGACGACATGATCGGAATGTTGTGCTGGTCTGCATAATTCAGCAGATCTGTGCGGGAACGGAAGTTCCAGATACGCCACGGCGCGATGGTCTCAATCTCGGGGTTCAACGCGAAAGCGGCCAATTCGAATCGGACTTGATCGTTTCCTTTACCCGTCGCTCCATGGGCAATTGCATCGGCGCCCTCGGCCTCTGCGATCTCCACAAATGATTTGGCAATAATTGGGCGCGCGAGCGCTGTACCCAGCAGATAATAGCCCTCATAGATGGCGTTCGCCTTGATGGCCGTAAAGACCGCTTCACGTACAAATTCTTCACGTAAATCCGAGACGATCAGCTTGGATGCGCCGGTCTTGATGGCCTTCTCTTCCAAACCCGTGAGCTCTTCGCCCTGCCCTACATCTGCCGTCATACAGACGACTTCACAATCGTAGGTTTCCTTCAACCACGTCACCATGACGCTGGTATCGAGACCGCCGGAATAAGCCAACACTACTTTTCGAATTTTGGGATTCCGTCTCATTGGACTTGTCCCCCTTTCTTGGGACCAGCCACAAGGCACTGTCCTGTTTGCCCTACGGTTTTCGGTGCGCCACAACTCGCAAAAGACTCGGTCTCCACGGGTACGGCTCTCTGGCTGGTAGCCGGCGGCGCGACAGGCTGCGTTGCGCGATACTTAATCGCCATAACAACGATAACCGCTACAACGCCGAGGAGCGCGGTAAATAGAGAATGTCTCCGGGCACTGGCCGCTTTTCGGTTCGCGGTCTCCACGTCCCCTTCCCCACGAAGGCGTATCGCCTTGCGGAGTAAGAAGAGCTCTCCCGTTACGATGAGGGCAATCACAAGGCCGAGGGTTGCTTTTAGGTGCATCAACCCATCCGGCTTACCACCGGCGTCCTTGATGATACCGACCTTATTCATGAACAGAACAAGACCCGTTCCCACAGCCAACCAGGCCGCCGGAAGAAGAACCGTACGCACCATAGCCATACCAATGGCATCCGTACGTTCCGGGTCAGCGCCAAAGTCCGGGTTCGTCATAAGATAACGTGCCAGGGATCCGCCAATCACACAGGCGATAGCAAAGATATGGGCACCGAGTACCAATTCGTATATTCCTGAATCGAGCATAGGGACTCCTACGAGAAGAAGGCGCCGGATATTGCCATCGGGTATCGGTGATGTCCAGTACAAGATGGAAGATCGCTGGAGTCCGACGGAATTCAAGGCATTTCCCAGGCAATAGTTTCACCTTTTTTTGTTCTTTGATAGATAGCCCCTCGAAACCTCCATGGAACTGGACCATGATCGATCCACTCTCCGCCATAGCGATGCTCGTGCCGCTGATCCTTTCGCTCTCGGTGCACGAATATGCCCATGCCCAGGTAGCCTATTGGCTGGGTGACGGCACCGCCGATCAGATGGGTCGACGAACCCTCAACCCTGTGGCGCATGTGGATCCCTTCGGCACGATCCTATTCCCCCTTCTCGGTTACCATTACCAATTTCTATTCGGCTGGGCTCGCCCGGTGCCCGTAAACCCAATGCGGTTTAAACAATCCGTCAGCGTAAAGCGGGGCATGATGTTGGTGGCGGCCGCCGGACCTGCCAGCAATCTGATTCTCGCGTTCTTAGCGACGGGAGGGCTCAAGCTTCTCCTGGTGACGGACCCAACGGTATCCATAGACAAAGCGGTTATGCTTGTATGGGTGATCCGCATGAATCTGGCGCTTTGCCTATTTAATCTTCTGCCCGTGTATCCACTCGATGGATCCCGCGTTCTGCGGGGGTTATTGCCCCGACAGGCCACAGCATGGCTCGACGTTATGGAGCAAAACCCCTTGCTACTACTCGCCGCGTTCGGTGCAGTACTGTACTTTGCCGGCTCAATTCTAGTAGGACCTCTGTTCGCAATTGAAGGCGTTCTATTCAAACTCTTTCAAATTGCATAAGAGCGGCTCATCTTTGACATAGTCTACACCGTCCGATTTTCGGCCCCTTTACTGAAGTCCGAGTTCCCCCATGGAAAAGATACGTATCCAGAAATTTCTCTCTGAGGCTGGCGTCTGCAGCCGACGCTCCGCCGAAAAGTGGCTTCTTGAAGGTCGCATTGCAGTGAACGGTCAGATCCTTTCGCAAGTCGGGACACGTATTGACCCCGAAACCGACACCGTCGAAGTGGACGGCAAGGTGATCAAGAAGACCGAACGAGAGACCATCGTCATCGCTCTGCATAAGCCTCCCGGTTACCTTTGCAGTGAGCGCGATCCCCAACAACGTCGTACCGTATACGAGTTGCTGCCAGAAGATCTTCCCCGGGTCTTCTCCATCGGACGACTCGACTGGCATTCGGAAGGTCTGCTCCTCTTTACCAACGATGGAGAATTGGCCAACGCCATGATGCACCCATCCACGCAGGTTCTGCGTGAATACGAGGTAAAGGTGAAGGGGCACCCCACCAAACGAGCCGTCGCGACGGTCGCCAAAGGCTTCATGGACGATGGGTACCGTGTTGTCCCCATGGAGCTTACCTATCTGCGACGTACCCAGAAGAACTGCTGGTATCGCGTGGTGCTTTCCGAAGGACGTTACCATGAGGTACGACGACTATTTGAACACGGTGACCTTCAGGTATTACGCCTCAAACGTATATCCTACGGCCCAGTAGAGCTGCGTCGGCTGGAATTGACCGAGACCCGTCAGTTGTCGACGGCTGAGGTACAGCTGATGAAAGACACCTGTAAACTTGGGCAGAAACGGCGTCGACTTGGGGCTCAACCTGAGGAACCAGTCGGACCTCCCCGCGCGAAATAGTACGCCGTCTAGCGTATCCCTTCGGAGGATTCCCGTAGCATCTGCAAGATGGCGTTCATATCATGCGCCGGCGCATAGCCAAGCTCACGCCGCGCCTTACTGCCATCGACCGTCGCCGGCCATTGGATATGATCCACTTCCGCCGGCGGGAACCGTGTAAGCCGAAAACGCCACAGCTGCTTGAGGCCAAAACGTAGTACAGAAGACGGCATAGGGACCTGCTTCGCCCCGATCTTTTTCAATATAACGGAGGCTGGCACTGCCGTGGGGCCATCCAGGTTATAGACACCTCGCACGCCCTCCTCCAGCGCCAAAACGATCGCGCGCACCACATCGTCCTGATGCACGAGCTGCACCATCGGGTCGAAGCCAAGAACGCTAGGTACCCATTGTCGTGACAGGTACTTCATGGCGGTATTTCGTACATCTCCTACGATATGTACGGGGCGTAGAACCACCGTCTCTGTGTCGGGGTGCTTCCACATGAACGACATGGCCGCCATATCCACAGAGACCAGGTCGCGAATGGCCACGAAGCGAGCGGCCGCCAATAGGGGCGCGTCCTCGTCGAGGAACGTGATGTTCTCGGCCTGTGGACCATAGACATCGGCCGTAGACAAGACGATCAACTTGGGGATGTTATAGGTGCGCACATAGTCCAACAGGCGCTGAAGCCCAACGATATTGGTTCGATGATCGGAGACCGGATCGCGTCTCGGGTTATAGATGGTGCCGAGATGGACTACCGCCGAGATGGGAGCTTGGCGAAAGATCGTGCGGGTACGATTTCGCCGTAAATCCAGGCGATGATGTTCCACATCCACCGGCAGATCATCTGCGGGACGACGGTCGATGCCTATCACCCGGTAATTACGATGAAGCTGGCGGGATAGTTCACGCCCTAGCCGTCCCGAAACTCCTGTTATGAGGATTCGTTTTCGATCGTCCGCTGCCGCATTTTTCTTCTTCGGTGCCATGCTTCGATCACCAGAAGACATTCTTACGTTCGGCGAGACCACGCTGCAGCATATTCTGAATCGTACTCTTTACCGCCTTCACCTTGGTTCCGATCACCAACTCATCTTCATCTGGATCTCCTTCAAAAACCATCGGGCTTCCAAAATGAAGTCGGTATCGAACCGGCAGAGGGAGAAGTCCACCGGGTACCGGTGCCACTCCAAATAAGAACAAAGGCGCCGCCGGTAGGTTCATAAGCCGCGCAAGAGGTTTCATATTGGCGACGCGAATATATTGTTCCTCACCACCGATCACCGCGATAGGGACAATGGGGGTCCCGGTTCGTATGGCCAAGCGAAGAAAGCCATTGCCAAACTCCGTCAGTTTGTAGGCCTGGTTGGGCGGTTTGGATATCCCCCTCGCCCCTTCCGGAAAGACCAGCACGGCTTCGTCATTTTCTAGCATTCGCTCGCAATTGTCGGGAGCACCAAGGATCTGGCCACAGCGCGCAAAGAAGGTGCTGAGCCACGGCACCCGAGGAATGAAGCGCTCTGTCATAGCACGTACAACCCTCGGATGTTCCGTATCGAAGAAGATACTGGAACCTATGACCAGCCCATCCACGGGGAGCTGACCCGAATGGTTGGCGATAAAAAGGCACCGCCCCGTCGCTGGTACGTTTTCGATGCCGAAAACCTGGGTTCGGAAGTAGTAGCGATGGAGCCACTTCAAGGTGGGCATCACATTACGAAGAACCTTGGGGTTGTAACCAAACGGGTCGTACCCGAACTCATTCAGATTCTTGGTGTCGAGACGCGCAAGTCGTTGGTTGCACTCCTCGTCTTCTACCAAATCCAGAAGGCGTCTCTTTACTGCCGCCACCGGGTCCATCGGCGCGATGGGCTTGGGCTTCTTTTCGGGAACGTGAACAAGATTGGGCATCAGTGTTCCCTCCGCTGCATATCGCGCTCTTGATCACGTTTCTTAATCGTCTCACGTTTATCGATAGTTCGTTTCCCCTTACCGAGTCCCAGGGTGATCTTTACCCACCCCTTCTCCGATAGATGAACATCCAGGGGGACCACACTGAAACCACGCTCTCGCACTTTGCGCGACCACCGGTCGATCTCATCACGCTTCAAAAGGAGTCTTCGTTCCCGTCGAGGCTCATGGCCAAAACTCTTGGCATAGGGGTATTCGCCAATATGGGAACCAATGAGCCAGGCCTCCTGGCCACGGAAGTCTACGAAAGCATCCTGGAGTTGCATCCGCCCCATGCGGATCGCTTTCACCTCGCTCCCAAGCAGCTCAATGCCCGCCACGACCGTCTTTTCAATCTGATAATTGAATCGGGCTCGTCTGTTTTTTGTTAGGACCTTCATGGCGGGCTTCAGGTGTCTCGTTTCACCGTTCCCTGCCCTGGTTTCCACAATAGATCTTCGGTTCCCGAACAGGCGTGCACCCAACGAGACCAGACAAATAGCAGATCGGACAGACGGTTTAGATAACGCACAATACGGCGGCCGGGCTCGTCGACACCCGGCAGTGATACACAGCAGCGCTCCGCGCGGCGACAGACCGTACGGCTCACATGAAGTTGCGCTCCCACCAGATTGCCACCCGGAAGAATGAAGCTCGCCAGGGGTTCCAGATTTTCATTGCAACGATCCAACTCGGTTTCGAGCGCCGCCACATGATCATCCGTGATTGACGGTAGCTCGATATCGGAATCTTCCGGCGTCGCCAGTTGGCTGCCAAGATCGAATAGATCCTGCTGCACATCCACTAGAAATCCCGCGATGGACTGGTATTCCGTACCGGTCTTGTCCAGGTTCGCGTTCTGGATCAACAGAACATGCACTACACCGAGATTTGCAGACAGCTCGTCGACGCTTCCGTAAGCCACGACCCTGGGATCGTCTTTACGCACACGACTTCCATCCACCAACCCAGTGCTGCCGTCATCACCCTTACGCGTATAGATCTTATTCAGCCGTACCATGACTCTCTGCCTCAAAACGCTGATTCAATGGGCATATCCCATTTTCCGAAGATTTCCAACGATTGGTGTCACCTACGCAGCAACCACTGGCCTTCAGCTCTCTACTGCGTCGGACTCCCCAGCGGATTCGCCCTCATCGGCGGAAGAATCCTCCTGATCCGTATCCGCCGTTGGACCGGGCATACGCTGCAAGACCACCATGCAGAGCAATCCGAATATGTTCAGAATCAGTTTTCGTGCCCGCCGAACGAACTCCATACCTACGCCCGTCGCTACCGTGCCGATGCCCAGGTACTTGAATAGACCGCCCTGCATCCCCTCGAGGATCCCCATCTGCGCCGGTATCGCCGCAAATACCCAGGCGATGATCTGCGAAACCGACATGATCACGAGCGCCAGCGCCAGGGTGGGCTCCACGGTCAGTAACCCTTCCGGCATAATCAAAAGAATCGCCCACACCTCAAACACCGAAAAGATTCGGTTCAAGATCATTACGATCTGGGCCCAGAAATGGCGTTTCGGATACCGATTCTTAAAGTCCCTTAGATCATGATCGACGCGCTGTGCCCAGTTGTTGAGCTTCTCGGTCTTTATGGGCAGGCGTAACTTTCGAATCAAACCGAATAGAGAGCTCACCGCACCGCGTTTGATCAACCATAAGAGGCCGATGACGGGTGAAAAACACAAAAGGCCGACACCAAAGAGAAGTAAACGCTGCTCCCAGGTAACATTGGGAAGAACATCGAACATCAATACTATCGGGCCAGCGATTACTAAAACCGCAGACCAGGCCGTATAACAGACGTTGTATTGGATCAGAGATGCGGCCAACACTTCCGATTTTGCTCGGCCCGCCAAAAGGGTCCCCTTGATGGCCTCTCCCCCCAGGCCCGCGGTGGGCGTAAGCTGATTCATCGCCTGGCCCGACAGGTTGGCCAGGTAGAGGTGCATGATATTTCCCTTGAAACTCCCCGGTTCCATATAGAGATACCAGCAGATAGAACCGCAGAACATCATCGCGTAGGCGCATAAGCAGGGCCAGATGATTCGCCAACCCACCTGGGCCATCTCGTCCGCCGTCCGATCGACTCCATGATAGAACACGAGCCCCACGAGAAGACCTAGGCCAAGAAAAAAGGCGAGAATATTTACCGTCTTTGACACGCGGTCTTCTATACATCAGCGGATACGAAAATCAACAGTACGTGAGGAATCCCCACCGACTGGGAGGTATCTCCTACCCATCGACCACAAGCTGTATAGGAGGGCCATCCTTATACCGCACTCCGGCGTCCATAAGGTTTAAGACTTCCCCTGCTTTTTCTTTTATTTCCGAGAGTTCCCATCCATAGAGAGCCCCCTCACCTTTCGCTAGATTGGCTCTACATCGATGCAGCAAGGTATAGGCACCGTGCGCATTTTTATTGCGCCAGTGCACCATACAGGCGGCCAACTGAATCAAAGCCTGTAAGGGTGGCGACCCCTTATGAAGCCCTTCCTTCCAGAGTTCTTCCCAGACCTCGTGGGCATGCCATACAGCATTGCTATTGAATAAGGCGACGCCAAGACGGAACTTTTGAAGCTCTTCGAGTTCACCACGAGAGTCGTAGCGAACCCGCCACTCATCCGTCAGGTCTTCTCGAACACTGGAGCCCATCGGATCAGAAATAGAAGGTGAAACCCGCTGCGCCGAATAGCCCCGCTGGTCCCACAGCATATATCGTCCCTGGACTACCTCCAGACAAGGTCTTAAGGACACCGCCCGATAGAACCGCCCCCTCTTCCGGAACCACAGTAAACAAAAGACCGGCTGCGAACTGCGCCGAGAAAGCGTCCGAAAAATGGTATTCCACCGTCAATGGGGCCTCAACCGCGAACTGAAAGGAGGCGTCCTCTGCGCTTTCTGTTCCCGTACCGCCCGCTCCATCGTTGAGGTATCCGATTACGCCGCGCAGTCCCGACAGTAGATTCGCGGGGCCAATTTCGCGCAATACATAATTAATCTCTAAACCGAAGTTCAACGCGACTTGATCCGATCCTGCATCACGTTGCAGAACCGTGGCTCCCACCAAAAACTCCATTCCCACGGAGCGAGTGGGCCAATAGCGTACTGCCATTCCCTGGGCTCCGCTAAGCGTACCTGTGGCGCCAAGCCCCAGCTTTCCCCTCATGTCTTTTGCGAGCGCCTCGGTCGAACTCCAACCGAGCGTAACCCATAGAAGTACAAAGGCTACCGCCCATCGGGTTCGGTTGGTTCGTCTATGTATATTGGCAGTCATCTATCTTAAGACTAGTCGGCATGGAGTAATGGCGCAATTTCAACCCGTATTTTTTCCACTCCCCGCTGGAAATTGCTATCCCTATTGCTAGACATCCCCTCGTCAGATCCCCGGAACGCTTGCAAGTCGGGTTGTAGGTGCTATGAAGCAAGAGCCAACCCGAGAGGACTCCCATGCTATTCTTCATCGACACCGCCGACATCAACGAAATACGCCGCGCCCTCAGTTGGGGGATCTGCGATGGTGTAACCACCAATCCTTCCCTGGTCGCAAAGACAGAGAAGAGTTTTTCGCAGATTATCGATGAAATTCTGGCCGAGGTGGATGGTCCCGTCAGTCTGGAGGTAACGGCTACGGATTACGAAACCATGATGGAGCAGGCGCGAACGCTCCACGCGCGAGGTGAAAACGTAGTCGTTAAGCTCCCCATGACGCCCGATGGGATACGGGCCACCCGTACATGTGCCGAGGAAGGTATGCAGACGAACGTTACCCTCGTCTTCTCGCCCACCCAGGCGCTGATCGCGGCCAAGGCTGGCGCGACCTATGTAAGCCCCTTTATTGGCCGCCTCGACGACGTAGCCGCCGACGGCATGTCTCTTCTCTCCGATATCGTAGAGATTTATCAAAATCACGGCTTCGCTACCCAGGTGCTTGCTGCCAGTATCCGCCATCCCGAACATGTCGCCGACGCAGCACGTATTGGTGCCGATGTGGCGACTATCCCCATCGGAGTGCTCGAAAAGCTATTTCGCCACCCATTGACAGACGTGGGCCTCGCACGCTTCATGGAAGACGCAAAACGCGTTCCTGGCCTGGACTGATTTTATGGGTACAGGCAATCGACTCGGCTCACGCTCTCTTTTCCGAGCTTCGGAGCTGGCCCTCGGTTCGGCCCTCGCGGTCAGCCCGATTCTCTTGGGGGGTGGTCCCACCTGGTCTCTGGTCCTGGTTTTTGCGCTCAGCTCCCTGGCAAGCGTTCTCCTCCTAAAGGCAACCTGGAACGCGCCAGACTCCGCTGGACGCCTCGGAACACTCGCGGCTATCGCGGCCATGGTTACAGGGTTACGGCTTGTACCCACCTTGTTTTCGTCGAGTGACTCGGCCGGATCATCCATTCAATCCCTCGCAGACGGCCATAACCCTCTACATCTGGCTCCCGGTGCAGGTTTCGATGCCACACTTCTTCTGGTCACCTTTGGGTTGGTGGCGATCAATTGCCATCTTCTAAGCCGCTCGGTACACGGGGCCAGTCGTCGGCTTCTCTATTGGATGGCAGGCGGTGGATGTGTCGTTCTATTCGTAGGCTGGGTACAACTTATCCTCGGCATTGACCTGGTCTTATGGGTCTATCAGCCCAAAGAAGCGATGCGCGAAACGCCTATGGCGTCCACCCTGCTGAATCCGAATCATCTGGGGGGCTATCTTGTTCTTCTGACCGCAATCGGGCTTGCCTGCGCGGACCGAGCGAAGACACGGCAAACCGCGTTATGTGGGGAGATCCTGGCATTTGTAGCGGCCGTAAGCGCAGTTCTCACATTCTCCCATAGCACTCTGGCTGCTCTTGTATTCCTGCTCGTCTTCATCGCCCCAATCCGGTTGCGTCGCAGCAATCTCGAACCGTTGATGAGCATGGGGCCGAAGCCCATGATAGGAGCCGCAGTTCTGGGGGTAATCCTCGCAATACTGGCCCTGGTTCTCAGCGACCAATTCCTGCAATCCTTTCTGCCCCATACCACCTCCGTGGGTGACGCCAGGGCTGCGAAATTGGAACTATTCAACATCGCCTGGTCAACGGCGTTGTCTCATCCGTGGATCGGCATTGGACCCGGAGCTTTTCCAGATCTGGCTGCGACGGTACACACATCGGGAGCCAACACCGCCTATAGCCATGTAGAAAACCTACCCCTACAACTTCTCGTCGACCATGGCTTTGTATTGGGTGGGGCGATTATAGGGTACGGTCTCTGGCTCTATACCCGATGTCTTCGAAACGCCTGGCGTAAGCCATGGTTGCTCTACATTATGGGTGGGCTCGGCGCGTTGATTCTACAGAATATGGCTGACTACAACCTTAGCCTGATCGGTACGGGGGTACCGGCAACCGCGTTATTTGCGATCGCGGCCGCCAAGGGCCGCGTAAGCGCACCCCGCCTACGAACACATCGGATTTTTCTTCCTGTGCTCATCCTGCTCGGAGCCCTGCTATTCACTCCGGCGCTCCAATGGAACCGGGACCGTGTACTCGAACGAACGGAACAGTTGTCACTCCAGAGTCCCGTGGACGCTACATCGGTGGAACCCCTACTGCGGTATTATCCGCGTACCGGCGACCTATGGGCGATCTTGGGACTCGCCAAAGAGCAGGAGTCCGACGGCGATCATCTCAAGATCTATGATATTGCGCGCCAGCGAGCGCCCTTTCATTACTTCCCAGCCTTTACCGCGGCCCGAGCCTATCAAAAGGCGGGTAGAGTCCCCGACGCTGTCCAGGCCTATCTCGACAGTTGCCATTTCGACGCCGGGCGCGCCGAACTTCGACTTCCATGGGTGCGCAGTGTTCCGGCTCTTCCCCATGCCCTCGATGTGATCCAGGGGATCGCAGCAAAGAATATGGAGTGTGTCGAGCCCATGATTCACTATGCGATGGACCACCGTGCCTACCCTGTTGCATACCGCATTACCGAAGCAGCGCTTCGCGCGGAACCATCCCATCCAAGAATGCTCTACTGGCACGCTACAAGCGCATTGGCCCTCGGGCAAACCTATAAAGCCTACGTCTCCCAGATTACCGCCCAGCTCATGGGCCAACATAGCGAACGCTCCGAAGGCTTTGTGTTGCAAGGGAGGCTTTTACAAGAGAGCAACCCCACGGCAGCCATGCATATGTTCGAAGCGGCCGTTGACCGTGCGCCCCATTGGAAAGAGGCCTGCCAACATTGGGTAGAAGCCAGCCTGCAGAGCCAAGACAGGCAAAGGTTTCATCGTGCACTTGCTGCCCTCCAAAAGAGTATGTCTGACCCCGTAAAGAGCAACCATATGACCAACATCTTCAAGGCTCGCTTTGCCCTGAAAGAGGGGAAGCCAGATGTTGCCGTGGATATGTTTGAAAACTCTCTAAATCGTGTACAGAACCGTCCCAAACTGCGGATTCTCTATCTTCAGGCATTGGTCGAATCCGGTAAGACACCTTCCACCCATTCCCTGTGCCGACTCCGAACATGGGACGAGACGTTCCATGCAAAGGTACAGGCCTTATGCGACACCAAAGTGGATTAGGGCGTCGTTAGTCGGGAGGGAGCTGCCCGTCAGAGGTGGGAAGCCCCGAGGTTGGCACATAGACAGAGAACGTGGCGCCCTGCCCCGTATTATTCTGCACCTCAATATAGCCACCCAGGCCCTTAATGATGCGTTGGCAGATACTCAACCCCAGGCCGGTCCCGCTGGATTTGGTGGTATAAAACGGGATGAAGATATGTTCCAGATCCGACGCGTCGACACCCGGCCCCGTATCCTGGAACTGGACCACCACCATATCCGTTAGACCTCGTCGCACCAAACGCGTCTTATGACCCGAAAGGGTACGCACCATGAGCGTTCCTTTCGTGCCCATGGCTTCACAGGCATTGAGGGCCAGGTTGATAAAGATGGTTCGGACCATCTCCGGGTCCGTCCACACCGCCGGTAGTGCGGGATCGTAATCTGTATCAATCCCGATCTCTTCCGGCAGATCCGGTTCCAGAAACTGCACTGTCTTCTGCACCAACTCGTTAAGATCCACCTCTTCGAGGCGTCCTTTATAGGGCTTCGCAAAATGCAGAAACTGAGAAACAACAACGTTCAGGCGGTCGACCTCTTCCGCAATAACTGTGGCAAGTTCTGTTTGCGATCCAGCCTCACCTTCCGAGTCCACCAGAAGTTCCGCTGCGCCTTTGATGGCCCCTAACGGATTTCGAATCTCATGAGCCAACCCTGCGCTCATCTCACCAAGCGCGGCCAACCGGTCCCGCTCCCGCAGCTTGTCGAAGATCATGGAATTTTCCAGAGAAATCGCAGCCTGCGTTGCCACCTTATGCAGCAGTTGGATCTCGTCACTCGAATACGGTTCTCGTAGCCGGTCATCGTTCAGAGCCATAAACCCAACGATCAGATCCCCTGAGAAGAACGGTATAACCACGCCCGCATACAGCTCATCCAGGATTCGTTTTACCTGGGTCAACCGCTCACGGGTGGCCTCGGCCTCAAGAGTCTCCACAAATCGCAGGGCTTTCAGATTGTGGTTCGTAAGATCGAGGGTGACGATCTTCTCTTGTTCCAACATCTCAAAGATGGTTCGTTGTTGGGCGCGACCGACCGATCGCAGGGGCATCGAGCCCGAATAGGCCGCCAACTCATATCGGCGTCCATCCGTAGAGAGCAGATACACGGATGCGTGGGTAACACGTCGACTATCATCGAGAGCCGCCACAATACGCTGTACAATGGCTTGGGCATCAACCGTCTTGGTCAATTCCACCTGGAGCTGCTCCAGATTCGCAGCAAAGGCGAAACGTTCGCCAAAGAGAAACCGACTGATCCAGGTGTTCACCGAAGAGCTCAACGGTTCAAATAGAATATCGATCACTAGAGCAGCGATCACCGTATTGAAGACAAAGAGGTCACCACGATCGCGCCAGAAGCCCGTCAAAAAGAGAAAGATGGTAGCTATGACCAGGGCGAATGTGACGGTTACTACAGCACGGCCGAGAAATTCGTAGAGGTCGAGGAGTCGTAATTTCGTAACGATCTGAAACAGAAAATAGAGGAACAACATCACGAAGATGTTGCCAAAGAAGAAGTAACCAATCCCTGGCAGATAATCGAGAAAGACCATCGACCCGGCAATCCCACCCGCGACCAGAAGGGATGTAAGTCGACCTCTTTCCGTCAGCGATTCGGTATCACGCAGCTTTGTACGGATACGAAACAACGACGCGGTCACACCTCCAAAGATGTACAAAAACAGGCCGCCTACCTGTAACCACACGGGTATACCAACAAAACGTGGAACCACCACGACCCCTATACCCGTCAAAATCCCCAGACCCAACAACGTCCGTTTCAGGCGCAGAGCACCCGAGCTATGGTCTTCCATCAATACCTGAAAGAACCGTGCGGTTGTTACGGGTATCGCCGTAGCCACCAGGAGTCGCGCCGTATCGAACACCGCATTCTCGAACCCGAGGAGAGCGTGGAGAGCATCCGTCAGGAACCATAGGGCGAGATTCAGCGCCAGGACCGCGTATTCCTGATAGACGCGCCGTACGGGCCGACGCAGAAGCAGGTTCACGGCCAAGGCCGTGATAAGCACCGCGGCTAAAAGCGCGCTTTGAATTCGTATCCAAGGTGTCGGCATGGTTGTTTAGATACCCTCTCCCAACGTTCCACACCAGGCGTTCAACGACCTCTTGTCTGCCGTAATACCCGCTTCGCTGTTCGTAAATAGTCTGGATCCACGCGTTTATCCCGTTCCCCAAGACGAACAAACTTCTTTAACTGCCCAGCTCCATCACGAATCTGCCCTTTGCGTAAAAGAGCGACAGCCAGGTTGAATCGGGCCATCGGCTCATCTGGACCAAGAGCCTGCTGGAGCCATGAGATGGCCTCATTATATCGACCCAGGCGAACAAGATTTACACCCAGATCGTTCTTCAGGCCGATCGCTTCCGGATTGACACGCTTTCCTTCCGTCAACACGGACACCGAGAGGTCGAGGTACCCGGCTCTCGAATACATACTCGCCAGCCTACGAAATGCTTTACTTGTTCTTGGATCCGAACGAATGGCTGCCCGGTACAGCTCGTCCGCTCCACTATAGTCATCTGCCTGACGTAATAGCTCCGCGCGCTCGAAATAACTGGGTGCGTGTTCAGAATCCCACCGCAGCGCCTGTCGAAATGCGGTCTCCGCGTCATCCAGGTTTCCTAAATCTACATGAACCTTTCCCAATCGGTACCAGGCGTGCACATTATCACGCTCGATCTCCGTCGCCCGTCGCAAATGAAACACGGCTCTATCGAGCTTACGCTCAAAGTGAAGAGCGATCCCCATATGGTAATGGGCCGATGCATAATTATTGTCGATAGCGAGGGCCTGTTCGAACTTCTGCCGGCTCTCTTCCGTGGCTCGTGTGTCTAGAAGACGTATCCCCTGGTTCGTCAACGCAACTACTTTTTTGTGCTTTTTGGAACAGCCGAATGCCAACAACAAAACGACTACCAGTACAAACGACGAGACCCGAGGATGTGCCATTTCTTAATTCACAACCTTGAAGATGAAGGGATAGGTAACCACGGCTGTCGAGCCATCCTTCGCCGGTGGGAAACGCCAACGCCCCATCTTCTCGGCCACGCATGCTTCCAACTGGCTATCTTTGGCGGTTGAGCGTTTGATCTTCGCATAGCCTACACGCCCGGTTACTTCGATGTAGAACTCTACAACGATCGTTCCACCGACATTCTTATTACGCTGTATCGCCTTCTGATGACACCATTTCAACTGGCGTAATTGTCGGCGAATATATTGCTTGATCAAGGCACGATCGTAACCACCTCGGATTTTCAACGACCCGGCCTTAACCAATGTCTTTTTTCTTCGCTTCTTTTTGAACTTGATGTCGAGTCGTTCCCCGGAAAGGTCACTCTTGCTAAGGCCTGTCACACTGGTCCCATCAGCACTAGCGAGCCCGTCCGCTCCATTTACCCCACTTCCAGATAGAGGGCTTCCCGGTCCACCACCGCTCGGATTGAACAGGTTCTGATCAAAGCTCTCATTATCGTTCGTCGGACCGGCCCCATCCGCTCTCTGCATCAAGTTCGCGTATTTCTGGCTGGTGTCCGAATCGTTTTGAATGAAGTCCTGAATCTCTTCATCATCATAGGTTTCTTCGATCGTCTCTTTCGCGATGTTCATATCGCGCTCTTTCTTCTCCGCCACACTTAGCTTGTCGACGACCGCAGACTCATTCTTCGCGTCTTCTTTACCCTTGTCCTGATCTTTAACTTCTAGCTTCTCTATCTCTTCCTTTTCTTTTTCTTCCTCTTCCTTCTGCGTTAGCCGGACCACCTCCAGCACTGCAAACTGGTCTCGATAATCCACCGGGGACAGACTCAGAGCGTCCTCCGGCCGAAGACTCAGACCCACCATGAAGGAGCCGTGAATCAAGAAAGACAGGAGAAGCATAATCAAGACAGTGGCCGACTCTCGTGTCACCCCACCCCTCTTGGGACGCGGAGCACTGGCTTCCCCCGCGATGAGGAAGGTAAACCCATCAATATCTAAACGAGCGCGCACTCCAAATTCGATGGGGATTTTATGTTTCCCTTCCCCTCGGAGGGCCGCCACATCGTCTATGGTACCCGTACGAGACCGAACACGGCCCTTCATGCCATCCAGACTTAGATTCAGCGCACTACTACGCCCTTCTTTTGCCAGAACCGCATAGGGTTCCGTCGACGGCAATATACCATCGGGAAATAGCACATCAGAGCCCGGCCGACTGGAAGCCGTATATTGTGAACCCGGTGATAAATGCTCCGTACTCACAACCTTGCCTTGCCAGAGTACGACAAGCTCAATACAGAGGCTTCCCTTTTCCGCACGGGCCCCTGGTGTCTCAACAAACGTCTCCGGGTCAAAAACCTCAAAGGTTCGATGCGCTTCCACGACCCGCAATAAGAAGGGGCCAATCGTAATACCATCGCCAGGACGAATCTCCGCGTGCTTCAGACGCATCCCATTTACAGCGACACCTCCCAGGCCTCCCAGATCACGCACCAGAACAATCCCGTCGGGCCCCTCTAGCACCTCACAATGCTTTGTGGATACGGCGGTGTCGCGCAAACACACATCGGCCGTTCGTCCCGAGCCGATTACTACTGGG
>MDTE01081314.1_pt1 | contig 29132 bp, 26 predicted proteins | sample 811231 | NCBI WGS metagenome assembly MDTE01 (sample SAMN05326651, study PRJNA326480) | marine metagenome | isolation source: seawater | place: Indian Ocean: Red Sea | collected 2010 | reverse complement strand
GCCCAACCGGTCGAGAAAATCGCCTTCCAGGTCGCCGAAAATCGGGATGCCTGGCCGCTCCTTGCGGTTTCCCGCTCCGGTATCGACCAGCACCCGCTGGGTCCCGGTATCGATCACCCAGCTCTGCAAATAGCCATAAACGAGCCCGGTGCGCAGAAAGTCCGGCACGATCCCGGTCCATCCTCCGGCGAAGACGCCGGGATCGTATTCCGCGAAGAGAGCGTCGGGCGGGCTGAACCCGCCCTGCCATTCCTCGATCCGATAGACCTTGTGGCGGCCTATCCTGAATGCCTCCAACATCCGATGTTCCCGCGACTCAGAAATCGAAGCCGACGGTCACTCCGTAGGTTCTCGGCGGCCTGAGCGATCCGACCGACACGAAGCCGTAAAGCGGCGCGGTGATGATCGTGTTCGCCAAGGCGTATTTATCGAAGATGTTCTTGCCCCAGACGGATACCGACCATGTATCGCCGGGCGAGCGATACGTGACGCTGGCATTCGCCATGGCAAAGGCTTCTTGCCTTGCATCGTCATTGTTGAATTCGGTGAAGAAGACTTCGTCCTGGAAGTTCAGATCCGCCGAAAGATCGATGGCCCCATTGCCACCCATGTCGATCGTGTGATCGGCAAACAGGGCCACCGTGAACTCCGGCGCATTCGCCAAGCGGTTGCCGGAAAGGTCGGACAAGGCGGGATTGTCGGCACAGACGGGGAACTGCCTGCGCGTCGTATCGCCGGCTGCATAATAGCCATTGCAGAAATCGGTATATTCCGCATTCAGATATGTCCCGAAGAGGCGGAAGGTGGTGTTGGGAGCGGGACGGATCGTCGCCTCCACCTCAAGCCCGTAATTGCGGGCCGAAGCGGCATTGATCGTTTCGACGATGCTGTTCTCGTTGACGAAACCGACCTGCAGATTGGTGTAGTCGTAATAGAAGGCCGCAGCGCTGTAGCCGAAGGTTCCATCGGCAGTCTCGCCCCGCAGACCCAGTTCGTAACTCCACACGTCTTCCGGATCGATGACGGCGTTCAAGCTGCCGATGTTCACCACACCGGATTTGAAACCCTTGGTGACCTTGCCGTAGAGCAGCGTCCCGCCAGGGGTCTCATACTCGAGAACGAATTTGGGCGTAATTGCATCCCAGTCGCCGCTCTTGTCGGTCGGGATGTCGATACCCTGGGCATCGAAGGTGAAGCGCCCGGTGCCGGATCGCTTTTCCCAATTGTACCGCGCGCCAGCCGTGAACGACAGGCTGGGGGTAATATCGACAGTACCTTCCAGGTAAACGCCGGCGGCCTTCGTATCCACCGTCCCACGCTGGAGATAGTTGCCGCCATCGAAGAGATCGGGCGGCAGGTTGGTGCCGAGAACGATATTGAAATACCGGGCGAGATTGACCGTCGGCACCCTGACCTCGCCGAACAGCTCCTCTTCGAAATACATCGCCCCACCCAGCAGCGAGACACTGCCCAGATCGGCCGTGAAGGTCAGCTCCTGGCTGAAGGATTCACTGTCCTCGGTATAGTTGTTCTGACCGAACGCATTCACATTGGTGACATCCAGATCGTTCCGGTTGAAGCGTTGGAACTTGCGATAGGCCGTGGTCGAAGTCAGCGTGAAGCTGCCCTTGTCGAGAGTCGCGATAGCCTGGACGCTGGTGCCTTTGCGATCGTTGATCGCGTCTTCGTTCGAATAGACATTCCGGTTGTCGACCCGCTGGCCGAGATTGGCATAGTAACCGTTGATCGTCTCTCCGCCCAATAGGGGACCGGGCAATGCCGCCTCGGGTGCCACCGTGGGGCCGAAATAGTGGAACGCGTAATTGTAATCGTCTTCCCGGAAATGGTCGGCCACCACCAGCAGTTCGAGATCCGGTGTGACATTGGCCCGAAGCGAGCCGCGCAAGGCATAGGCGTCCCTGTCGTCGACCGGGTTTCCGGTGACAAGGTTGGCCCCGTAGCCATCACGGCTTTCGTATTTTCCGGCCACCCGGAATGCCAATGCGTCGCCGACGATGGGTCCGCCCACGGCGCCTTCGAGCGTTATGGCATCGTAGTTCCCATAGGTCGCCCGCGCATAGCCTTCGAAATACGATGTCGGCCGAGCCGTCACAATGTTGATCACACCGCCCGTCGCCCCGCGTCCATAGGTCGTGCCCTGCGGACCACGCAGAACCTCGATCTGCGCGATATCGTAGAATCCGCTCAACTGGGCCGCCGGTCGGCTGTTGATCGCGCCGTTCTGAAGGAACGCCACCGCGCCGTCGGCCCCCAGATCGATGCTGGTAAGGCCGATGCCGCGGATAAAGGTCCGGTTGACGCCGAACTGATCTCCGACCGAAACATTGGGTATGGCCGCTGCAAGATCACCCGCATTCTCAATGCCGCCCGCGCCCACGGCAGATGCGTCGATCACCGAGATGGCGGCGGCGGTATCTTCCAGCGATTGACCCGACTTCGTCGCGGTGACGACGATCACATTTTCCGAACTGCCGCTCGATGCTGTCTGCGAATCCCCGTCTTGCGCCACTGCCTGACCCGCAGAGGCGAGCGAAACGACGGCGGTGGCCGCCAGCAATGCGCACTTGGTGCTCTTCTTCATTCTCTTCTCTCCCAAAATACCAAGCCTCTTAATTTCTACTGGCCAGTATACGTTTGCAAAATTCGGACCGATTCCGTTTCTGGTATGGTGTTAGTTCGTGGGTTTTTCGGCACCCGCTAAACGCAAGGCCGCCGTGACCAACTGGTCGATCACATCGTCGGCGGATCGCTGGCCGCCCGGCGAATACCAGGTCGGTATCCAACTGATCAGCCCCCCGATCCAGACGGCAACGAAGGAGTCGGTATCCTCGCGAAACTCGCCGGCCTCGATACCTTCGCGGATCAATTCCGCAATCTGGTGATCGAAAGAGTGCCTCAGCCGCAAGATGCGTTCGTGGTCGTCAGCACTCAGATGCTTCATCTCGCGCTGGTAAACCACGACGTATTCCTGCCGATCGATCACGATCCTGCCGACCTGCCGCACGACCTCGGCAAGCAGGTCGCGATGGTTCTTGTGATCGCCGGCCAAGGTGGCCTCGAGAACCGCCAGCGCTTCGCTGATCCCCACTTCGCAGATCGCGGCGAGGATGGCTTCCTTGTTCTTGAAGTAGGAATAGAGGAACGGCTTGGTGACGCCGAGCTGTTCGGCGACATTGTCCAGCGTGCAGCTGCTGTAGCCGCTCTGGTAGAACAATCGGCTCGCAACCTCGACAATGCGATTGGTCTTGAAGGCCACGAACTCGCTCTTGAGAGAGGCATTCTCCGCCCCCACGGCCCTGCGCGTTTTTCTGGCTACAGCTGACATAGCCGCACCATCGCTGATCTGGAGCGTTCGAGCAATTCCATCTCCCGTGCGGTGGATTTTCCTCCACCATCGAGAAGATGATGGCAAAAAATCGATATACTGGCCAGTATTTTTTTCAGTTTATCGGTATGAAGGGTTCGAGCCGATGGACTACAAGATGTAAGGTGCCCTGATCGACGAGGCCGATCGCCCCTTGTTTGGGCAGACCGAAATGCCCCGAAGCTGGGCGTCGGCGCATCGAAGAGGAGGCCAACCGCCGAGAACCATCCCGGATACATTCGCATCCGATGCCCCGCCGCCGAAAAACTGCCTGAATGTGCGGTCGCACTAACGGTGCGCTGCGTTTCTGGTGAAGATAATATTTGCATCTTAAGGATTTGCGGTAACTTGCACCTATCCCCACGCGGATATGCAACCTTTGCACCTATGCGTTATCCAGCGCGGCACAATCTACCTGGCCGAACACCTACCCATAGGGTCACGAAATCTGGGTTATATTAGAAACTTGGCGACGGCGGATGCTCGGCAGAAGCCGGCCGGGCCGAGATAGGGCACTCCTGACAGCAGAGCATCGCGATATGCTTTCTGCACGCTGACATTGCGCCGCAGGCCGAGTTCGGCCGAGGTGATATGTTGACGACCCAAGCTCATGACATCTGCCATCGGAAGACACTTGGCTCGTTCCCCCTGTCTTGTGGGGACGTCCGCGAACAGTTCCGTCACTTCATGAGGACCGACATTGAGTATTTCGCCAGCATCGGCTTTGGAGAGCAGGTCCGAGAACGCGATCCTGTTCGGTATATTCCTTACCGCACCCAACCCTTCGATGATCGACAGATCCTTTTGATTGATGAAGATTCGCCGGACCGGGGTTTTCGCGCCCGGCTCGATCCGGAAGGGAAGGGATCCATCGAGCAGCTTGCCGAAGATGGCGCCCCAAGGCTTCGGCTTTCCGCCGATGACCTTGATGGCGGTGGAAAGCGGAATCAGCTTGTCTTCTGCTGCGAGGACCGCAGCTCGATCAAGACGGCCCAGCACCGCATCGATCGATGCTTCAGTCACTTGCGGTATGCCATACCTTGCGAGGAAGAAGGGATGGTGGAGAAGCTCGAGGAGACCAGTCTCGACCAGCTGCTCGGCGCCATTCCGCGACATTCCCAGCTTCCAGGCCAGGGAGTCGACGCCCAGCCGCAAGGATATGCCCTTCGCGATGTTCTCGATCTCGTGCCGATCGAACATGGGCTGAAGCCTGCCCATTTCGTCGAGGACAAGCCTGGCGCTTAGAACTTTGGCCCGGCGCAATTGCGCGACCTCCGCGGTCCCCATTCCGAGGATCCTCCCGACCATCTTTATCGGGAGAATTCCCTGCGCGATCTCTTCCGCTTTTTCCCCTCTGAGGTCGAATTCTTTGCGAAGATCACCGATGATCCCTGCGAGCGCTGCCGAGACAATACTGGACTGACCGGCCTTCAGGAAGCGGATGGTCTCGCCCCTGTTGCCGTCGCGGTGCCTCTCCGCGCGGCCTGCGGCCTTCGGCGTGACGAGGTCCGAGAAGCCCTGGGGCCAGTTCCGCATCATCTTCCAGCTCGCGGCCACCGCCTTTGCGAGACCGAGAGGGTCGGCGTCCTGTAGACGATTGCGGAATGCACGCAGCGAGGGATCGACTACCGGCAGAAGGCGAAGAAGGAGATCGATGGCCACCTGACCGTCATCCACTGCGATTGCGGCAGGAAGCGAGGAAAGTGCAGAGCCACGTCTGGTTGGACTGAACAGGTCAGCGACGGTGCAAAGCTGTGCGACCAGATCGACAGGGATTTCCGCCGTCTCCGAAGCGGTCAGATCGGTCATGCAGAACTCGCAGCTGTCGATACCCAGAGTGTGTCTCCAGCCCAGCGCCCTGCCTTCGCACTCCTCGCTCCCACATCGGTCCAGAAGAATCTGGCCGGTCTCGAGGCAGCAGGGGAACAAACGGATGTTCCAGAGCGCTCGGTGATAGGGTGCCGCGCGAAGAGCGGCAGGTGCGAACCGACGACGTTTCTTCTCTATCAGCGTGGCCGGGAGGATCAGCCCGTTGAACGTGGTCAAGCCGCGGTTGCCCGCTCCTGCTCCGATATTCGGCATCGCCCGCTTGAGCAGCTCGTCGGGGTCGACCTCCATTTCCGCAGCGAGGGCACGGATGTCTTTCTCGTCCGCCGCCGCCGCCGTCTGGACATGCCCCCATTCGACCCCCGCCACGCGGGTGACGTCCAGCATCCGCTCGATCCATGCATCAGCCGCCCAGCGCGCAACCGCACCATTGAAAGACTCATCATCGTAGAAACTGAATTCGTCTTCGGAGGAATCGAGCGGCTTCATCCCTCGCCCTCGCAGTTGTCCGGCTTAGCGTTCTCGGCTCCGTCGCGCTCCTTGCCTGCGGATCGCTCTTCTTTTGCTTGCGTGAATGGGTTGTATCCGATGCGCCCGTTGGCGATGGCCCAGTCATCGACGGCATCGGAGATATCCTGTCGGGTGATCACCTGTTGTCCGTCGCGCGTGATCGCGATGACGGCGGTTTCGATGATGCGGCTGAACTGGCCGATGAGACCGTTGGACGCTTCGAGCAGCAGCTTCGCCGTGTCTTCATCGCCGAAGCCGGACTTGATATCGGTGATATCGGCATCGACCAGCGCCTGATCAAAGGCGTCGGCGAAGGCCATGAATTCGGCGCTGTCGTTGACCCACCTCAACCTTGGCATCTGGACCGGCGCATCCAGACGGTTCTTGAGGTCCGGACACGATGCGAAGACCTGCTCGGCAGAGGTCTTTCCCAGGAAAGCACATGCGCAGTCTCCGTCATCCACGATGTCGAGGATCTTCCCGGCGATCACTGGACTGATCGTGGGGCGGCGGCCTGCGCGCTGGAATTCGTCGAGTATGAGGAGATACACGCCCCTGTTGCGGATGGTCTGTCTTGCACGGTCCCAACGCTTCTCCCCGGAAAGACTGTTCGGTCGCTTCTCTCCGCAGCCGCGGAGGATGTCGGCCGCGAGCGATCCGACCGTGCCGTCGGTATCGAGTTTGACGTAGACCACGGGGATGGTTCCCGGTTCCACGTCCGGGCTCTCCATGATGGACTTGACGTAATGCCTCGCTGCCGAGCTCTTGCCGGAGAAGCTATCAGCGAGGATCGGGACTGCCGGCTGGGGCAATCCAGCGCTTCTGAGTTCGACCGCACCACACCACGCCTCATCGAGCGCGTCTTCGAGATCCTGCTGGGCGGCGAACGGAAGATGTATGGCGCGCACCGTGACGCGGCGTGTCGCTATGAGCTTCCGCAGTTGCGCCTTCGCATCTCTTTCTGAGATGGCAGACGCGAGAGACTCGATGGCGGCTTCATCGTGGTCCGGATCGTCCCGGTAATCTTCATCCATGAGAGAGGACATGATAATCTCCTGATGTCCCCGCCCGCTCGCGCGGGCGGGTGAAGGTTCAACCGCGTGCCCGACGACGGCGGTTCGGCGTTACGATCTGATCATGCTGCGGCGCGCCCTTCGCGCCATCACCTGCCTGCCCGGCTCTGCGGCGATCGTTGCGGGCCTTGCGCTGCTTGGGCAGCCCAGACTTGTCGGGCCTATCGGCGAGAATCTCCGCGTCGAGGTTGGTCAGCGCCGACACGTCGTGCGAGATGAAGTCGTCGGTGGTGACCGTCTTCGAGTAGTCGGTGTCCAAGCTGACGAGGTTGCCGGTGATCGCCCGCACGCGGGGGATGTCGTAGAGCTGAGCCAGCGTCTGCCGTTCCCTGGCGCGGGCACCCGGTGCGATGGCGCGGATTGCCTCGATCCGCCGCGCGCGGGCGGCAAGGCGTTCGGCTTCGGTGTTGAAGCCGCGAGGCGCGGCTTCCGTATCCATCTCGGACAGGCGACGCAGTCCGGTCCCGCTTTCCGAGTCTACAGCGCTGCCCCTCTTCTTCGAGCGTTTGGGTGCGCTCAATTCCGGGGGAGCGGTGGCTTCGCGCCTCGCGAGGTCGACCAGGTCCTTGTGGAACCAGAGCGGCATACCATCAGCGTAGGTCTCATCCTCACACTGGAGTTCGACGTAGCTTCGCGTGGTCTTATCCAATCCGTAGATGACGGCGATGTTCTCGGGGTCGAACTTGATCTTCGTGTGGACCACCGCGTCCACCCGTGCCTGGCGACGGGGTTCGAACCGGAGATTATTGTCGATCAGGCGCGCGCAACCTTCCTGCGAGTAGTAGCGCAAGCCATTGAAGAGCCGGACACCACTCTTCGTGACCTTGACGTTGAGCTTGGTATCGTAGGTTTCCAGGGTGAAGCGGCGCACATCCCCCATCACGTCGATGCCGTGCTTGTTGGCCGACCGCTGGAAGACGAGCGCCGGCTGTTGGTCCATGAGGCCGTCATGCGGTTCAGTGTGGTATTCGGCGATCGCCTTGTTCGCGAGCGCCTCCATCTCGTTCGGGGTCACGACGGCCAGTTCTTCACCATCGTGTTCCGTGCGCCGGTTATAGTCGATGGTCATCGAATGTCCGGGCAGGTTCTCCAGCATCTTCTCCTGGACGGTCTTGATGCCCCGCTCGCCGATCGCTCGGTAGCGCGGCCGCCTGACCGGGCAGAAGCGGACCGAGAATGAACCGCTCTTCGCCGCGTCTTCGAGCCCGTGGCTGGTGAATTCCGCTGCGTTGTCGAGGATCAGTTCTCCGGGCTTTCCGCAGATCCGCTTGAGGATCGGGTAACGCTCCGCGTCGACCGGCGGCGGCTTCTTGGGGAGGTTCATCCGGCGCAGAGTCTCGCAGACCGTCCAGTAGCTCGGCGACCGGAAGGTGATGACCCATGCGAGGATGGCACGGCTGTGCACGTCGAAGGCGAAAGTGATCCACGGACGTCCACCGACGATGTCACGCTCGGGATCGATGACGAGGAAGGCGTCGAGGCGGGTGTGATCGATGATCACCTTTTCGAGGATACGGCTCGCAGTGAGGGGCCTGCCCCCACCACGCATAGTATTTTCCATGGCCTTCTCGCCATCCTTCGCCTTGACCGTCTCGGAGCCTTCCAGCTTGATGCAGTCTCGGCGGAAGGTGTCGTAGCTGAAGATCGGATAGGGCTTCTCGGGCTTGGGATAGAGCGCCGATTTCCCTTCGTTCACCTCCTTCAGTTCCGTGGCGGCTCTCGCGTAGAGGGTGGTCATGGGGCCGCGCGTCGATTTACGCTCCAGCGCGTGCTTCATCCGGATCTCCAGCGGCACGTCTTCGTCGTGGGGCGTGCGGGGCACCTTGCCGCCGAGACGCACGAGCAGATGCGGCGGCCGGTTTCCCGGTTCGCCCCGTTCGGCCCGCCAGCGCTTGATCGTGGCCGGATGGTCGTGCTTGCCGAATTCCTCCTGGAGTTCGGGCGTCCAGAGCTTCTCCAGCGCCTTCTCGATGGCCCCTACCCCGTTCTTCACGCCGTTGTCGTCGAGCAGGACCACCTGGGCGAGCGTCTTGCGGATCCCGGGATCGATCGCTTCCAGGTCGGACATGTCCCATTCGGCCGTCGCAGCCAGTGCACGAGATGCGACGACATTTTCGGGCAGGACGATCTCCAGGCGGCCTTTGCGCAGGAGGTCATCGTAGTCGTCCTCGGTCGGCAGGGCAGTGCCATGCTTCACATCGGGAACCACGAAGGGTTGACCCGTGTGGCAGTCGAGCATCGCGAGCCGTCCGGGGATCGTCCGGGTCGGTCGCTGATGCGGACGCCCGTCGATGTTGATGAGCGTGCCGACCGGGAGGTTGTAGGGCGGCAGCTGGCTGTTCATGGGGATGCTGGTCATTCGTCTTCTCCTTGTGAAGAGGACGTGCGTCGGCCTTCGGCCGACCGCAGGCACGGTCCCGGTTATGCCGGGCCTGCGATCCCGGAAGGGAGGACGCTGGCCGTCCTCCTATTTCGTGATGCGCGCCGCCGATTCGGCGGAGATCGTCAGGTCAGTCGAGACGATATCCGGCGATCAGGCGGGACGTGCTGTCCACTGCGACCGTGAGCCGCGGCGCGTGGGGACGCCCATTGGCACCGAGGACCAGGAGGTCCGGTCTCCCGTGCATGATAGTGATGGCAGGTGCGCGGGACGGGTCGTCCTGCTGATGTGTGGAATGCTTCATCTCTTAGCTCCGTTAATGGATGCGCAGCGGAGTGCGGTTGGTGAGGAAATCATGCAGGTCAATGTCGACCCTGCGGCGAATGGTGAGGCCCTGGATGATGGCCGCCCCTCGCGCGGGGCAGGTCGGTTCGATAATGTTCGCGAGTTCGCCGTATGTGGTCTCGGTTCCGTTACGCAGCGCGAAGTCCTCGAACCGTCTCATGTGCTCCGGACCGATGGTGACGAACCGACGCGAGGCGAAGAGTTCGACATTGTCGCGGTGGTGCCGGTTGATGGCGATCTCGTCGGCCATCACCAGACGGAAACGCCAGCCGATCCGACGACAAATCTCACGCGCTCCTGCGAGCTTGAGGCGATAGCGCGGATCTTCGAGCTGCCTTTCGTCCTTCTTAATCTCCCACAGCTCGTCGGGAGCATCGAACCGACTGACGTGGATATCGGCATACCATTCGAACCATTCATCTCCGATCGGGAAGCGGAGGAGACAGGGCTCGCTCTGCGCCCACTCGACCGAGAAATCGCATTCGAGCGCCATCAGTGCCTGGCGTTGCGTTTCCCCTTCCCAGTGCTGAAGGCGACTCCTCTTCAAGCTCGGCCACCACCCGTTCTCATGGGCCAGATTGCCGGCGAAGGTCCGGAGCGATCCGCCGTTCCGTTCCACGATCATCTCTCCCATGCTGATTAGGCGCTCGTCACCCTTCAGTGCCTCCTCCCCATCTGAGACGAGGAGTGTGCGATCGGGGATGATCGTGTCGTCGCGGAGTTCCCGATCCAGTTCGAGCCCGCGCACCACCTTCTGCGAAAGCGGCATTCGGATCCTGTCGGGGTGAGTGTCGAAGGGAGAGCTCACAGATTGTCTCCCGAAGCACCGGGCCCGGTATGCGGGACACCCCGGTAGGAACGCGGGCGCCATGCCGGAAGGCGGCTGGCAGCGGGTGAAGGAAGGGCGTGGCGATCGCGCATGCGCGGAAGTCTGCTGTAGCCTGCATTATGACGGGCGGTCTTCTGCTCACCGATGATCTTCGGCTGCTCGGATGCTTCTCCGGTGTCGTGCTTCGTCATGCTCGCGGTCGCGGAGCGACGATCCTGATCGTCGAGATCGTCGGTATGATCACGATCCATGTCCAAGGCTCCTCTCATTGAGTTTCCGGACAAGGGAATAGATCGTCGCACGGTCCATCGCGGGATCCTCCCAGCATTCGGTGGACAGCCACGCGACGATGCCGATGAGGATCTCAAGCTCGTTGGGGGACTGGCACCCACCGCGATCGCCCGCTTGGTTCGGCTCCCTCATCGGCATGCCCGATCGCGTGACATCGTCGCTGCTCTGCCGGCGTCCGCGGAGCGGGTCGGCGAGCGCCGTCAAGGGCTTTCTCGAACAGGACAAACGGATCATCTTAATAACTCTCTTAAAACTAGACATCAGCCTATTTATGGTCGGCGATCAGGAAAGTCAATCCGATAATAGTAGACATCTCTCTGGCTGATGGTTAACGTTCGCCCATGTCGACAGAGAGCATGCGTGAAGAGGATGAGGATCGGCTCCTGCGCGCGGTATGGCCTGACGGGATCCCGCAACGGGATCGCGTTATTCTCGACGGCCTTTTGCCGGATCGTCGAGCGGAGGTGGTCGCAAGGCTGAACGCAGTATGGCGGGCTCAGAATGGAGAGCCACTCGCCCCGCTCGCTGAGGGCATCGGCCTTGGTCGGGCTGCCTTCTACAATCTGAGGCAGGCTTGGCAGGAAAGGTCACTCGAGGGCATCATCCCCAATGCGCGGCGAAAGCCGCGCAGGATGAAGAGTGCTCTGGATTCTCCAGTTCGCGCATTGGCACGATCACTCCTCATCGAAGATGGGATGACGAGCAGGAACCTCGACATCGCCCGCAAACTGATCGAAGATCCGGTGGGAAACGAGGAGATCGTCGGCAAGACCGAACAGATACGACTCCAGTGGGCGGAACGGCTCGTTCGTCATGAGCGGCGAACCTTGTCCCGGGATACCGAGTATCTGCGTAATAACTTCGCCCGGCGCCTTGTGATCGACTTGACCGCCGTCTCGATACTGCTGGCGGGCAATGATCAGCTTGCCGTAGTTGCGGTCGTGCTCGATGCCGGGAGTGGACTTGTCCTCGGAAGCGCTCTGAATCGGCTGGAAACCGCTGTTGAGATTGAACGCGCTGCTGTCGAGGAAGCCCACAGGTTCGTTACTCGCAACAAGGTCGATGGTCCCCTCGAACCCGGGCAAGCATGCGACCTCGACTTCATGCTCCCTCCGGGGACGACGGGAAGCGAGGATTCCCGGGAGCTTCGCGGAGTTACTCGCAAGCTCGATCTCCACCGCCCAGGCACTTACGGCTTCGGGCAGGAGCTGGTTCAGCTGATCGGCCCCCGTATAGGTCGAATGCCGCTCGCACCACGCAAGACGCTGTCAATCGCTGCCGACCCAGCCGTATTGCGCCGTAAGGTTGTCGAGCTGGATCCGTTGCAGGCTGGTGCTTACTGGGATCGGGAGGTTCTGCGCCACAACGAACCTGTGCTGGCAGCGTTACAGGCTGCCGATATCTTGGGCTCGGGGGTTCGCGAAGGTCGGATGACTGCTGTCCTGTCAGCCGTCGACGGTCTTCTGATCGATATCGGAGATGCTATCGATGGCTGAGCAAGCATAGTGTGCTGCGTAGCTGTGTCAGGCGACGCTGGGCGATGCCCCCAAGGATCCCTGGCCTCTGCTCCAAGCCAAGCCTGGTCGAAACGAGCTTCTCGCCTTCCTCAAGCGTTAGAGGCTCGAAGGCATTTTGCCCCCGCATTTTCCTCCGTTCCCCTTCAAACTCGACCAGACGGGGTCGGAAGGTGATGCCATTGGCCAACCGTCCGAAGATTGCCGCCGTGCAGCGACCGTGACCGTATGGTCCCGGTCGATATGTGGAAACCATGATGCCCGCATTGCCGAGCGGATCGCACAGATTGTCCCACTGTCCATCGGCAGTCCTCGGGATCGCGATACGAGCGGTATCTGCCTTGTTAGACATCCGGGCCGAGGTAGGCAGGCATTGCATGATCGCCCTTGCGATATCGGCGACGGCCGGCTTGCCTTCGGAGAGCGATAATCCGCACAGGGTCGCATCGCTTGTGTCGAACATCATCGTGGCCGTCGGTCTTGACGTCGTGCCAGCGCGGAAGACGATAGGCAGGTCGAGCACGGTGTGCTCCACGATGAGGTCCCCGAGCGCGGTGATCTCGGTCGGCAGGCGTGGAGCGCTGTTGGCGATGACGTATCGCTTGATCCTTTCGGCAGCCGGAAGTTCGACATCGTCCGTCGCGCCCCTCTCGATTGCCGCTTGCACGATCTCGTCGGGCGCACTGTTGGGCATTTCTGAGATCGCCTTGTCTATTAGCTGCAGCTGACCCGGATCGAGATCGACGGTCCGTTTGCGTGGTCGCGACTGGCCGGAGAGTCGCTGTGGATCGCGAAGATTCCGCCATGCCTTCACCAAATTATAGAACTGCGCTGTCCCTATGCCCAAACCTTGCGCCAGCGCCTCTGCGCTAGCGCGTCCTGGATTGCTCTCGAACTGCCGGATCGCCTCTATCCTCTGAGTAACGACCGGACGCCGCTCAGGCGGTATCCCAGAAAGATCAACTTCCAGACCAGTAAACGTGTTCATGTTTTGTTCCTTTCTGATTTTGATTGGTGGTTGAGGCCTGACCGTGAGTTCCGGGGAAACGGACAGGTTCGAGGCATTCTAGAGAGTGTTCGAGAGATGCCCTTGAAGGTCATTGATCAAGCAAAGCGATTGGGTAAGAAGTTCGAATGTCGGCGTTTCTTTTTCTCGCAGCCGCAATCGTGCCCGCCGGGGAAGCTTTCACCTGCACCCCCGAAGCCGTGTGGGACGGCGACGGGCCTGTGTGGTGCAAGGAAGGTCCACGAATCCGGCTTTCCGGTATTGCTGCCCGCGAGCTCGACGGTTCCTGTTCCGATGGTCACCCCTGCCCCGCCGCCGATGCCGTTGTGGCGCGCGACGCGTTGGTCGACTTGATCGGACGACCCATCGGCGCCGGGCGCCACGGTCATGTCCTTCTGGTAGGTCCTGCGATGCGATGTGTTTCGACGGGTTCTGCAGGAGGCGACCGGACAGGCGCGTGGTGCACCTCGCCGAAGTCCGGTGATTTGTCTTGCGCTATGGTTCGCGGAGGTTGGGCCGCTCGGTGGGACCGGTATTGGGGGGGGCACGAATGTCGCTAAGGGAATGGAGTGATCGGCAAAGCGAAAAGCGCGGTTGGTTGATCAGGCTGGAGTTCGGGCTGGTCGCGACGCTTGTGATTGGATCACTGGCGCTTGCAGTTGCCTCCTTCGTCTGGGCGGCTGCTGCTTCGGCCCATCCTGGAGGTCTCGCGGCTGATGGTTGCCATAACGATCGCAAGAACGGAGGACGCCATTGCCACCGCGCCCCCGCAACGCAGACCGAGCCGCGTCAGGCGCCGAGGGGTGAGGTCTATTACGCCAATTGCGCGGCAGCGCGCGCTGCAGGAGCCGCTCCTGTTCGTCGGGGGGATCCGGGCTACGCCCGCCATCTCGATCGAGACGGCGACGGCGTCGGGTGCGAGTAGGCCATGCCGTTCTACATCCGGAAGTCGGTGAGCGCTGGTCCGTTTCGCTTCAATTTCTCCAAGGGAGGCGTTGGCCTGTCCGTGGGGGTGCGTGGCTTGCGGATCGGAACGGGTCCGCGCGGTCATTACGTTCACGCGGGTCGCGGCGGCCTCTATTACCGTAAGACGCTCAACGCATCGCGATCGGCTCGAGATGGCAAAAGGCGCGTATCCAGCGAGCCCCCTGCACAGCACGACTGGCAGCCGGAGGCGGTCTCCGGAATCGACATGGTTGCCGTATCCTCCGGGGCTGTTGCCGAGATGGAGGACGCGCGGTTCGCCGACGTGCTCCACGAAATGGTCGAGAAGCAGCGGTCGGCGCGGTTGGCGACCGTGTTGATGTGGTGCGGCATCGCGTTCGCGGCGCTGACTACGATCGGCGCAGGGGTGATCGGCTTCCTACTAGGCGCCGCCGTTGCTTTCGGAGGCCGGGTTCTGGGGGCATGGCTGGACGAAAGTCGCCGTTCGGTCGTGCTGATGTATGATCTCGAGAACGACGCTGCCAACGCGTATGAGGCCATGACGAACGCCTTCGACAGAGTCGCGGCCTGTCATGGCAAATGGCATGTCGATGCCGGTGGGGCGGTCAATGATCTGGTGACTTGGAAGCGCAATGCTGGCGCGAGCCATGTGCTGGACAAGCGCCCAACCGCTCTCGGCTACGGGCTGCCGACGATCTTGAAGAGCAATATCACCCCCCCTTCGATAAGCGTCGGCAAGGAGACGCTCTTCTTCCTCCCCGATTTCCTGTTGGTCGTCCACGACGATAATGTCGGTGCTGTCTCCTACGACCAGCTTTCGATCGTTTGGCAGGATTCCAATTTCATCGAGGAAGGGATGGTCCCTGACGATACGACCGTTCTCTTCCATACTTGGAAACATCCGAACAAGAGCGGTGGCCCTGACCGACGGTTCGCGAACAACTACCAGATCCCCGTGTGCCTCTACGAGAGCATCCACCTCACCAGCACCAACGGGCTCAATGAGCTGCTTCAGGTCTCGTGCAATGGCGTCGCGGCCCCTCTCGCGATGGCCGTAACGGAATTATCGAGGTGCAACGGTGCTTCTGCCATCGATCGTTCTCTGCCGAGGCTGACGGGCGGCTGATATCGCTGCCCAGATGGCAAGGTCTGGTGGGACAGTGGGCCAGTCTGGGCCTAAAGAATGTGCCGCCTTCTAGCCGGATTTCGCGGTGGCACGGCCATGCCTCTCACCTTGATCCAGACCCGGCGGCGCCCGACCACTTGATTACCCAGCAGGACAGTCAGGTCCATCGCATGATCGCCATTGTATGCGGAATGCTCCGTGATGGTGGCCTCGTCGCCCGCGTTATGACCCAGATCATTCTCGCCTGCCGCCTCCTCGCCGCGGTTGCGGACCGTCCATCGCAGTCTCGATCCGACGGGCGGCGCATTCTGCAGGCTGAATACGATGTCGCAATCCTTTGGGATGGGCCGCAGCTCGTTCAGTCCTTTCCAGGACACATGCGAGTTCTTCTTGGGCGTGGCCAGGATGGATATCTGCGGGTCGAACTGGAACGGGACGAGCGCATTCGTCGTGCCTGCTTTCTCGACCGCCATCTCCTCGTTGTCCTCGGGCATCGGGAAGAAGTGTCCGAACGCCTCGGTCCAGGTCTCCGCTGCCGTAAACTTGTCCGGCGCGCCATTGGCCCTGGCGGCGATGCCGATGAGGTTTTCCAATTGAGCGACAAACTCTGCATGTTCCGCATCCGACAGGCGATTGAGGTCTTCGCCTGTGTCCACGGGGTTGGGCACTTTCGAAACATCTGCGAGGCGCGCATGAACCGCCACAGCGATGTTTTCGAACAGGTCGGCGTCATCAATCGAAGCGATATCCATTACCCGAACTGCATCCGCGACGAGCACCGTCAGCAGGATGGAGGACGGTCGGACGCCCTCGGCGAAGGTCAATGCCGCCCACATCTTCAAGTAGCGCACCTGACGCCGGACCTTCGTCCGCAGCGACTGGTCTTCCTGCTCCTCCTTGAACCAGACGTAGATGGCCTTGGGGTCGCTTCCTTCCCAACCTAGCGTCTTGGTCGCCAGCGCACGTGCATCGCGTTCCGCATCGAGATGGTAGCATGGCACATCGATATGGAAATCGGGCGCGAACGTGATGCGGTTGCAGCGCTCCTTCGGATCTTCGACACCCGTGGCGTCGTTCTCCGCATCACTATGGTAATCCAGCAGCGCGCCCTGAACCAGCGCTTTTAGTTCCTCCGGCTCGTGGTCACCGTCCTCGGGATCACCCTCCCATTCGAAATACAGGCCGAGATCGATATCGAATTGGGCATGGGTATTGTGAGGCCGGATCTGAGTCCCGAACTTGTATGATCCCTGAAGCCATGTCCTCATGGAACATCCGATCTCGTTCTTGAGCCGCGCCTTCAGGAAGTCCGCCAAGTCGTTCCAGCGCTCCTGTTGCGCCGCCTGCTGATCGTCCGTCGGAGTAATTCGGCGATGCAGTGTCTCCCTATCGGGATCGGAGGAGTAAAACAGGTCAGCGGCAATACCCATGGCTACCTACATGCTGGCGTTGATGAAGGGACGATCCGCAGCTTCGTGCTGCAGCATCGATTGAAGGAGTGGATCCGGCGAACATTCGGCGAAGGAGTTCGCCGCCATCGCGAGCAGCGTGGCCCGTGCCTGCGGACTCGCGCAATCGAGCGCCAGGTCCGTGCGCTGGCTGTCGGCCTGGTTCCGGTCGATCCGGAGATATCTATCTCCCAGGCGGTGCTTCATCATGTCGTCGGTCAGCGCCTGCTGTGATCCGATGATGGCATTGCTGAGCCTATCACCCTTCACCCAATCCCATATGCCCATTGACGTCGAAGTGCCTGCCGAGAAAGCGAACGATTGCGACGTCGTGCCGACGCTCAGCATCCGAATTTCGTGTGGATCGATGCCTAGGAAATGTTCCGCTTCATGAACCGCTATCGCATCGGGCGAGTTCGCGAAAAGGCCGCCGTCGGCGAAGAGTTCGTGCTGGATTCGATGGGTCGGGAAATAGGTTGGCGCGGCCGAGGTGGCGAGGGCGACATCAACTACGGGGAGGCGCCAGTCGACCTTGAAATTGGCATGGTGGCCTGTCTTGAAGACCTTCGGCCCACCCTTGGTAAGGTTCACCGCAGCGACGACCGTTGGGCGACGGAGGTCCTTTATCAACGTGTCCCCGCCGACGATGTCTTCGATAGTCTTGCGTAGGGCTGTGGCGGAATACTTCGGTCGGGCGACGTTGCCGAGGAATTCCGCCCACTTTCGAGGTCCACGAGCAGGCGGCTGGCGACCGAATATCTTCTCGCCGTTCTCGACGAAGGCGTCGCGAATATGCGCGGCGGCGACCCCGGATGCCAGTCCCAGAGCGACGATGCCGCCGATCGAGGTGCCAGCGAAGAGATCTATGAAATCGGCCGTCCTGCGGCCGCTCTGCTCCTCGATCTCTGCAAGGACAGCGATCGAATAGAGGCCGAGATAACCGCCTCCGGAAAGAGATAGGATCTGGAACGTCACGAGGCCCCCTTTGTCCCGAACATAGTGAGAACAGGGGTAGGTTCAAGGTGGCGGGTCGGCTTAACCACACCTCGTGTCCGCTGCGGATCGCCAGCGATCCGTTAGGAGGGTGGCGCTTCTCGCGCGGTTGACCTGCCCGACCCTTCAATAGACAATCATACAGCCCCGCTGACGAGGCTAAGCTAGTATACCGCCCACTGTTCGCAAGTCAGCGACCGTCATCTGGCGGAAGTTCCTCGCGATATGGAGACATCGACCGCATCGTCATCATCTGGATGGTTTCCGGCAGGTCGAACGCGCGCACGTCGCCCACGTCGTCGACGAGCGGGAGCTCAAAAGCCCTCTCAGCAATCCATGCCGCGTATTGATCGAAGCACCCGTCAAGTTCGAGCCCCTTGCTCCAGTCCTCGAGCTGCTGATGCTCTTCGTCCGAAAGCGCCACTGGACCGTCCTTGGCCAGGCGCGACAGTAGCCGTTCGCGCACATCCAACTCAAGGCCGTCGCCCCGACCCAATGCGATGGCGGCGAGCTTCACCAAGGCCGCCCGGTCTTGGTGGCCGTTGCGCTCAAGTTGGGCGAGTAGGGTCGCCCGCCCGGAACCGACCAGCATGCCTAGCGCCATAAGCAAAGGAGCGGCGACGGACGGTCTATCGCTCACCGCGAACTCCGCGGCGCATCCGAGATCATCGATCTTGCCAGCGATGGCTCGATCAAAGAGGGCCCAAGCCCCGGCCTGTGCCTTCGGACGATGGGTTGGTGAGTCCCGGAAGCCCGGAGCGTCAAGCGAAGTCAGCAGTGCCGGCGTGATCCGAGCGTCGTCCTTCGTCGCCAATGCGTTCAGTGCCGCCGCCGCAACGAAGGGATCTTCCGAGCGACCGGCGGCGAATGTCAGAAGTTCGTCGATCGCGGCAGTCGGCAAGTCCTCGAAACTGCCGAGTGCAGTCGCGGCGGCTCGCGCTACCGCAAACCGTGGCCAGGAATTCCGCATCCCGATACTGCTCGCGAAATTGCGGTCGTCGGCAAGGAGGGTCACCAGCGAAGTGATGGACTCAGGCCACTTATATTCTTCCATCAAGTTAGCGAAAGCGAGCCGCACGTCGGCGCTCGCGTCACCCGAAGCCTTGGTCACGAGCCGGCGCCGCTCCGCAGGATCCGTAGCGTTGGGGACGAGGTGCCGCAGTGCTTCGCGACGGATTTTGTAGCGCTTGTGCTCGAGAGCGTCGGTCATGCGTTCGCGCGGCTCGGTCGGGTCAGGTTGGCTCGGATCTGGCTAGGGCCATTCTCCTCGCCGATCACCGAGAAAGGGGGAGCGGCGGCCCGGAGTTCGAGCTCGAGAATGTCGGCGGTCAGCGTCTTGCCAGTGCCGGACGGCCCGGCAATCACCACCACATGCTGTTCCCTCAGCCGTCGGCTGATCTCCTCGTAGGAGGCCGGACCGACGTAGTGGTCCATGTCGCGTGTGGGAGCGATCGACCCGCCATGGCGGACTAGGATGTCGATCACCTCGTCGCGCGTCAGCACGCCGTAGTCCTGGCCCCGGATCTTATCGCGCACAAGATCGCGAAGGTCGCGGATGCATTGGTCGTGGGCCGGGCTCGCGACGTGACCGTGCCGCTCGAGCTGGGCGACAATGCGCGACTTGAGCGTCTCTACAGTCACGCCGGACAGCAGCACGATGCGTGGCGCGAGCTCCGCCTGCTGCGCCAGAGTCCGCTTGGTGCGAGCGTGCGGGGGCAGTTTGTCGACGTCCGGGAAATCCAGCAGGTGCTCGCCCTCGTGCGGCCGCAGACCCTCGGCGAGGCTCTCGTTCGTCACGAAGACGTAACGTCGTGCCGGATCCGCCTCGAGCATCTCCAAGGGCCGGCTCCGCTTCCCACCCGAATCCTTGCCCGAGCGCGCCTTGCCTAGCAGGACGTCCGCGATTGCCGATGCGGTCCAAGGCGCCCCAGACCGCGTTTTGGCCTGGATGACCAGTTCGATCGCGTCTGCCTTGGCCGAGGCTTCGGACATGCCCGTAGCGGGGTCCTTGACGGCCGCTTCGATGTCCTCGTCGGAGCGGGGCTCGACCTGTATCTGTGTCGTCGCCATCTTCACGAGCATCAGATCCAGTGCGACCCAGACCGTCACGGTGATCTGGTATTCGTAGCCCGCGTAGCCGGGATTGCCCGGCTTGGTGTTTCGGCGGGTCGCCGGGATACCACCGTTCGTGACGGTGCGACGCTTCACCGCAGGCTTTGCGGGTGCGGCCTTACCGGCCATGCGAAGTCGCCATCTTCGGATTGGTCCGCATCTTAAACATCCGGCTATCGGTAACCGAGACGTGGACTTCGCGCCACGGTTTTGCGGTCGTGCACTACAACGCGGGTCATCGGTGATGCGGGGCTAGAGATAGGCGTCGTCGATTACTTCGACGCTGTCGGGATTCACTGCATAGGAGTGCTCGAACTGTTGTTTCGCGAGCGCGATGAGATCGCAGTTCTCATCCTTTCCGGTCAGCCACTTGAAGTCGTATGCGAACGGGCCCGGGAACAGCGTCCACTGCAAGGCGAGGTCGAAGGCGAGCATGCCGCTGAAGAAGCCGTTGACCAGGCTCTCGATATTCTTTGTGCTTCTGCCGGGCATTGCGCGCGGGAAGATTTGCTCCGTGTCGCCGCGGTCCTGGAACAGCGAGAGGTGCGCCTGGAACGTTTTCTGGATCTCTCCGGAGCACCGCTCGCCCGCCAGCCACATCCCGGGCCAGCAAAATATTTCGGGCTGCCGCCTCTTGTCCCGCGCGAAGGCGAGGTGGTGGGAAAAGATCACCCTCACTGGCATATTCACGGGGCCAAACCTAAAGGTCCGGTGCTCGTCCAGCAGCGCGTCGACGGGGCCGCCGTCGCCGATCATGCCCACGATCGCGTCCAGTCCAGCGAAGGGGTGGTCGTAGCCGCACCGGTCGGCGAGGCGGGACCCGACTAACTCGTATTCCATCGCTGAGAAGCTCTGTATCGCTTTCTGGAGCTCGGGTGCCTCGGCCGCTGCGAGGCACAGCCGCGTGAACCGGGCTCCGGGATCGACGTCGCAGATGAAATCTTCGAAGGACTCGATCTCGAGCGGATATCCCCGCGTCGGGTTAATGGCGAGGTCGCATATCAGGAGGAAAAGCCCGACGAGTGGATCATCGTAGCGCTCCGGCCAATCCGCGCCCAGCAGTTGCAGGAACAGCTCGAACGCAGATACGTAGATGGGCGCGAACTGCCCCTTCTCCCGGTAGCTCTCGAGCAACACCGGCCCGCCCGAGTTGGCGAGGAACTGGAGCTGGCAGAAGCGCGCTTGGCCCTCGAATATCTCCGCCAGACCGACCTCGGCCGTCGGAGGCATCGAACCGTGGACAAAGCCCTCGGCGTGCTCCACCCTCAGCCGCAGGATGTGAGGATCCCAGCCCGCAGGATTGGGAAGCTGGGCCTCGCGCAGGTCGCATGAGCCGATGATCGCGAACACGGTCTCGCCGTAGGCCTTGAGGTAGCTGTGGCCGACGCTCTCGAAATATGGCGTGTGACGCAGCTCCAAAGCGCATTTCGGCGACAGCACGATCTTCTTGTAGAAATCGATGTCGAGCGCGTTGTTGACTGCGATATTCGCAGCCGCGAGCGTCGGATCTTCATGCGTGACACCGGCCAGCATCGCCCGGTGCGCCCAGCTCTTGACCGGCTTGACGCACCCGGCGCCGCGGCCGAACTGCTGCAGGAACACCATACTTCCGTAGACCTGGGCCGGATAGGCGAGGCTGAGCATCAGCCCGGCCGACGAGCCCATGTGCTGCCACCAGTGGATCGTCTCGTGGAGGTAGACCGAATAGGCCTGCATGAGGTCCGCCGTATCGTGGCCGTCGGTGTCGCGCCTCGTGATGGCGTCGACAAGTTCGTGCACGCGAGGGCTCAGGCGGAGGACGAAATGCTCGGTCGTGTATGTCCCGTGCGCATTGAGGGTCGCGTTGAAGACGCTTGGCGCGGATACTGGATCGAGAAGGTGCGGGTCGAGGCGTGAGAAGCGAAGCATGCCCCTAGATAGCACCGAGCTTTGCCCGGCGTCCCCAACAATGCCTCGAAGGCGTCGCTATCGAGAGGTGTAGATGGCAGATGGATATTCGCGGAAGATCCAATCGCCGCCTCCGCTTTCGCGGCTCAGCATCCTCACGGTGCTCTCGACGACCCCCGGGTTCCCGTGACCGGTCGGTATGGGATACTGGCGGACCAGGAACGCGGCCGGGACTCGGAACTAGATCCTAGATCAACCGCCGGCCGCGCTGAGGTCGAGATGGGGGCAATGCTACTCACCCAACAGATATGAACCGGATGGCAGCTTTGCTATACCCCACTTCTAAGTCCGGACAGGCGGCAAGCGGCCAAATAACGACCGGCAGGATGCTACTTGGCGGCTTCGGACAGAAAGGTCGCTAGCCTCTGCACGGCTACCCGCTCGGCTCTGTAGGTAACTGAGCGTCCTTCTTTCGTGGATGAGACCAGCCCCGCGTTCCTCAACACCGACAGATGCACCGAGGTGTTGTTGGGCATCGTGTCGGTCTGCTCTGCCACTTCGCTAGACGTGATGCCGTTGGCCGCTCGCGCTATGGCCAGGAATATCTCCAGCCGGGTTGGCTGGGCCAAGGCACTGAGTTTCGCGACGGCATCCATCTTTTCCATTCTCCTGCTGATAGCGTCAGCAATCCCTACCGACAAGTTAATTCAATACTTCATTACTTATTGAAGTATTTTCCGTTCATGCTATGTGCCCTGTCACGAGGCGCTGGTAGGTCCGGCGCGGAACGTGGGGAGCGGTGCGATGAGCGATACCGCGGATTACGAGTTCGACCCTTATTTCGAGCAGGCTCCGGAGGACTGGGCGCTCGACCCGCTAGAGGACGACAGCGGTGGCATGCTGGCCATTCGCCGCGTCGCGCTCGTCCGGATCGCATGCGTGGCAGCAGAGACCGGTGCCCGCATGCAGCGAGACGGCCTGGCCGAGGATCCGGTCGGATGGATGGTTTCGCCGCTCAAGCTCTTCGAAGGCCGCGCGCCGATCGAAGCCTGTATGGAGCGCAGCGCCTGCTCGAAGGCGATCCTTCTTCACGGCTTGGGTCTCGGCCTCGACGCCGATCCGGCAGTCATCGATCGATTGCTCTTCGACCATTCGGGATCCTTGGAGAGCGGACGTGGCTGAACCGGCGCAGTCCGACATCCGGCAGCTCCGCCGTGTCGATCTTCACGTAGGCGAAACAGGCTTCGGGGATCCGGACGATCCCCAACGTGTCGCAGCCGTTCTGGATGTGGAGACCACCGGGCTCGATCCTGAAAGCGACAGGGTCATCGAACTGGCGGTGCGACGCTTCAGGTATGATCCCGGCGGACATATCACCGAAATCGGCCGGGCGTGGTGCTGGCGCGAGGATCCCGGCGCTCCGCTGCCCGAAGACATCACCCGGATCACCGGCATCACGGATCAGGACCTGATCGGCCGGAGGATCGACGACCGGGTCGCGACCGATATCATATCGTCGGCCGATGTCGTCATCGCCCACAACGCCGCGTTCGATCGTCCCATGGTGGAGAAGCGCCTCACCGACCTGCCGATCAAGCAGTGGGCTTGCTCCTGCGTGGAGATCGACTGGGCGGCTGCCGGATTCGAAGGCAGGTCGCTCGGCTGGCTCTGCGCGCAAGCAGGATGGTTCTATGATGCGCACCGAGCTCAGGGGGATGTCGATGCGCTCATCCAGCTCCTGCGCCATGAGCGGACCGATGGTCGTCCGCTGCTCTACGAGCTCGATGGCAGCTCTTCATGCGACAGTTTCGTTATCGAAGCGGTCGGCTCGGCCTTCTCGACCAAGGATGCTTTGCGGATGCGCGGCTACCGCTGGGATCCGAAGGCGCAGGTCTGGTGGCGTGAGGTCATGGAGTTCCGCCTTCTCGAGGAACAGGCGTGGTTGGCCAGCGAGGTCTACGCGAGCGGAAAGGGAGCACGAGCCCTCGGCCCCCGGCTCACGCGGCGAGACGCATACAGCCGCTATCGCCTCGATGGTGCGGACTGATCGATGCCCAGAAAAACCAGCTCAGGAGAACCGAACATGGCGAGGAAACCGACACAGCGAAAGGTTGCCGGCAAGCAGGTCGCGAAGGCGACGCTGCCGGACGGCTTGGCAAACGCCGCACCGGTTCCCTACCCGGTGGCGGACACCAGCATCACCGCCCTGCAGGTGTATCATAATCCCGATCGCCGACCGTCGGGCGACGGTCCCTGGAACAACGAGGCGGACAAGGTCTCCTGGATCGACAGTGGGACCGGCCTCGGCTGCATCATGCTTCGCCAGAAGAACGGGACGATCTCTGGCTATGTGGGAGTGAGCCCCGAGCATCCGCTCTTCGGCTATGAGGCGGACGCCGTGCCGGTCGGCGTTTCCAACACGGTCCACGGCGGCGTGACCTACGGCAAGGCCTGCGAGGTCAACAGGTTCGAACGGCGCGCCCACGGCAAGCCGCGTCAGGAGCGCTACACCGTGTGCCACACGACGTTGGTCAGGACGGTCCAGGACTATCGCACGGTGCAGGCCACCGAGGACGAGTTCCACGAAGATCTGTGGTGGCTGGGTTTCGATACCGACCATCCGGGCGACCTCGTTCCGGGCGGTCGATACGGCGAAGGTCGCAAGGGTGACGTCTATCGCGATCAATCCTTCGTCTACGCGAACTGCATCGAACTAGCGCGGAAGCTGAAATCGCTGATTGAGGACGGTCAGGCCGGAGATACGTCGACACGCGAGCCACTCGGCCTTCCGGCGCCCGCCGAGCACAAGGGTGAGTGATGGTCAGCTCGTTTCACCCTTTCGGTGCCAGTAAGGAACGCTACGGCGATGATCGGCATCCCGATCTGCCATGGGGATACTGGATGGTTTCGAGCGGATCGGTGCCGGGAGAACCGCCGTTGGTCGATGAGGACGGCCGTGAGTGGGGATCGGTGCGCGAGGCATTCTGGATCGATCGCCTCGGACTGCCTTCCATCCATTCTGGTTGGATGAACGGGATCATGGAATTCATGGCGAGCTACCTCGCTATTGCCGACGGTCGCTTCGTCGCGCCGGAAGAGCGGGTCCGGGACATCTTCCTCGGCGATGGACACCTCGACCAGTTCTTCAGGGCCTACCTGCTAGCTGCCGGGCTGGTGAACGACACGGACGGCCGACCGACGCCTGAAGGCCGGGCGGCGCTATTGATGCTCATCGCCACGAGGACGGGCGAGGATTCTGCGGAAGATGTCGGTCTCGACTGGATTATCGCGAACCGGACCGTAGCGAGTCATACAGAACGCATGGCTGCCGCCGAGCAGGTGGAAAGGCGGGAACGCGTCGCTGCCCGCATGGCGCATCGTTTCGCTACCGATGCGATCGGCGGCGAACCGGTGGTGAAGCTAATCGGATTGCGGATCACCCGCGAGATTCCTGTGCGCAGCACCTTGTGGACGATGACCTGGCCCGATGGCGATCGCCATTCGCGAGACCGCTTTTACCTATGGCTGCTCGAACGTATCGATCGCTGGGATGAATGGAGCGAGATGGTCACACATGATGGTGCGCGCGCATTGACCGAGCATTTCATGAAACTCGCGTTCTGTGATCGCTCTGTGCTCAAGGGCTCAAGAGGAGATAATAATCGCTGACGCCTTGTCGGACTGTATCTTGCGAGGAACTCCTTTCGGCATGAACTCCTCCTCGGTCGTAGACTTCAAGCAGCGGACCCTATGAGCGTCCGCGAACCCGTCATTCCAGGTTTCTTGGTCGGCTTCCGTCACTCGATTGCCTAGGCTTCGCCATTTTCATCGTGTTCATTAATGCTCGCGGGGAAAGTTCTTTCAGTATCTTGCAGCCTCCAAGGCCTCCTGTATGTCTATTGATCCAGGTGGGGGAGCAGCGAAATGTCTGTCGAACGCGCGCAGATCGATCTTCAAGAGGCCATCAATGCGATCTCGGACGTCGTCCAAAATCGTCCTCGGCCGATCCGGAGCATCGATCAGATATACATGAAGGCCGGGGACATGGTCATGCAGGCCGAGCTCGTCGCCTATTGGGCCAATGGCAAGAAGCTGGCCTTCATCGGGGACGGCGATGCAATCAGCGTGTGTGTGGCGCACCTCAAGGAACGCGGTATTCTGCCGTATGGCCCATCGCAGATAACCGTCTTCGACTTCGACGAGCGGCAGGTCCATTCCATCAAGAGCTTCGCGGAACGCAAGCACATCCGGCTGCTGAATGCCGAGTTGTATAATGCTCGTGACCCTTTCCCGATGACCAATCGCTTCGAGCGCTTCTACACCAATCCCCCTTGGGGGCAGTCGAACGATGGAGAGAGCGTCCATATCTTCATGGAAAGAGGGATGGAGGCCTGCGGTCACGGTGGTCAGGGAATGATCGTCATCGCCGACGACGAGGAGCTCGAATGGCCCAAGCGCGTCCTCTATACGACCCAGAAGCGCGCTTCCGACCTGGGCTATTTCGTCAGCCGGATGCAGCCGCTGATGCATTCCTATCACCTCGACGACGACGCGCTTCTCAGGTCCTGTAACCTTTTCGTCGAAGCTCTCCCCGGGAACCGGCAACCGGCGGAAAGCAGGGAAGTGGACAAGGCACGGCTGACGAATTTCTATGGACGCGACCAGAATCTCCGGATGCGCTATATCAGGTCCAGCCGCCCCCTCACGTTCGAAGCGGCGGACGAGGATGATTGGAAGCCAGAATTCTATGAGGACACCGAATGAGCGAGATAATCCACCCGGGCGCCGGACTGCTGTATATGAAGGTGGGAACCCACGCGCGTGAAGGCCTCGAGGAGATCATCGCGCGCAAGCGCAAGGAAATCGACGACGCCGGGTTCGCGATGTGGGGCTATGGTGGAAACACCTGCCATCCGCGCTCCATGGTCCAGCCATTTGCGAAGAGCATCGCCGAGAAGGGGCAACCGATCCATCTCGTCATGCATGAGATGAACTCCCGCCATTATGCGGAGCAGGTGCGAGCCGAGCGCTATTCCATCGACGGCACGAAGTGGGAGACCATCCCCAAGGCGATCAATGTGCTGGGGTCGCGGTTCGCCCTGATGATCAAGGATCTGCGTGAACACGAGGATGAGCTGGATCTGGCCGCCACCAGGGTTGGCGTAGGACGCAATGAAGGCCGCCTCGGAAGCCGCTATGTCCAAGGACAGGCGGACAAGGCCTGTCTCCTGGTCACCGAGCCTGAGCTGGTCAACGAGGAGAGAAGGCCCGTGAAGATCGACCTCGTCGCGCAACTCGTGGATCCGTATGCGGTCTTCCTAAGCGAGAAGTGAGCCGCCGTGCAGGAGGGGGCCTGCTCCTCGCCTGATCTCGGCGATGAAGCTTTCCAGGCCCTCGTCCAATTGCCCCGGGTCCCAATCCTGGCGCCCGCAAGAACAGACGAGGCGCATTGCACCGTCGACTTCTGGTTCGGCGCAGATCTTGTCACGCACCGTGAGGGGTTGCGTCGCAGCGGCGATCGCTCGGATCGCTTGCTCCAGACACACGAGGCGATCCTTGAGCGCGAGGCCTTGGTCTTCGTTGATCTCAGACATCGCGCGTATGGCGCGTTTGTCGCCGGTGAGGAGCAGCGGGATGCACCTGTTCGATGCGATGGCGAACAGCTGCGCCTCTCCGGGGTCGATCGGCAGATTCCGCACTTGGGCGACCTCCACGATCTCCGCCGCCAGTTCGGCCTCTTGCTGGTCGGGCTCCAGGTATTCCAGCTGGGACAGTAGGATATCGAGGTTCCTGCCTCCGGCCTCCCGATCATTCAGCCTCAGGCGTGACATCTGCTTTGCTGCGATGAGATGGACGAGACCAAGCGTGGCTGGTTTTCCGTTCGGGGACAGGATCTCAAGCAGTTCTCCCTCGAGATTCCAAGCAGCGCATTTCAGGACGATGTCGGTATCGAGGCAGGGTCCTTCACTCATCGTCGAAACCGAGGATTCTCTTGACGAACGAGGCGTTGTCGGAGCCTAGGCTCTCGAAACTGAGCTGGCTCCGGGCCACGGCGTTCACCAGATCGCCGACTGGAGCAGGTTCGGTCTGGATTAGCTTCAGGGCTGCCATCGCAACCGGCCAGGCGTTCTGACGATAGCCTACGGCGAGAGCTAGCGCTCCCGGATCGATACCCATTTCCGGACCTTGGCGCTTTACCGCTTCCGCGAGCATGGCATGATTGAAGGTGTCCAGATTGAGCCGGATGTCAGGATCGGGATCGCCTAGGAGGACTTCCAAGGCATATCGGTCGGCGGCGCGTTCCTCTTCATCGTCTTCGACAGCAGCACCGGGATCTTCAGCATCGACGAGAAGCTCATCGGAGCGAACATGGCCGAGGGCGATGTGTCCTATTTCATGCGCGAGGGTGAAGGCCATTGGGGACAGGAACGAGGTTTCCCGCACCAGAAGGATGGCGTGGCGCTCATCGCGGGAAGCGACCATGGCGTGCATGGCCTTGCGATCCAGCGGCCAGATCTTTAGGTGGGCTACCGGAACGCCGAGCGCCCAGCAGGCGGTGATCAGGCTTGGGAGATCGACTGCCGAATTTTCCGTCAGCAGGATGCTCCTGAGGTTCGCGGCGGAGAGGCCCACAAGTCCGGGACCGTCGCCCGCGGCTTGGATGAGCGATCCGGCCACACTGGTCCCGAAGGAGTCCAGAGCGCCGAGTTCGGACGTCTCGCTGGCCTTCAGGTGCTTGAAACGGGCCCGATCGTGCCAGACGAAATCGACCTTCTCCCCGATCAGGGCCTTGGGGGCGATGCCGAGGTTACGCGCCAGTGAAAGCCGGAGTTCCACTTGGGCCGAGGTCGAGCTGGCGGCGGCGTCGCTCCACCAGGCGGGCCAGGCAGCGTCGATCACTGCCGAACTCAGACCAGCAGCGCGCAGATCCTGCCTCAGTTTCGACGCGCTATCGGCCATTGGGATCGTCCCCCGATTCAATCCTGCCCGAAGGCATAGCGGGAGAAGCGGGCCGGATCAAATCGCGAACAGGTAATCCTGCTGATCGTGCCGCGTCGGGATCGCGGGCCGGGCCGTGCGCCTTGCCGCATCGACCATCTCCAGCCATTCCTGCTCGTCCAGTGGAGTTTCGTCGAGCAGCGCCCTCATCGAAGAGGACAGCTCTACGGGATCGACAAGCTTGACCCACATCCCACCTGTCATTCGTGCACGCATCGCAATCCTGTAGTCGGGATCTCCGAATGGTGAGTGCCGTTCGAGCAACGCGGTAGTCTGCGAAGCGCCAACCGCCTTGCCAGCACCGAAATTGCGATAGGCGCCGGGGTCGAAGGGGCCTTCGTCCGCGACGGCGAGCTCCTTTTCCGACCGACAGACGAGAGCGTAGTGGCAGTTCCTGGTCCCGGCGCGGCTCGTCACGAGAACATGCCTTGGCAGGTCCCGAACCGCACCGAACTGATCGAT
>MDTE01034455.1_pt1 | contig 29138 bp, 25 predicted proteins | sample 811231 | NCBI WGS metagenome assembly MDTE01 (sample SAMN05326651, study PRJNA326480) | marine metagenome | isolation source: seawater | place: Indian Ocean: Red Sea | collected 2010 | reverse complement strand
GCGATAACGACCGACGAACAATTTTTTAAAACGGCCAGTGTAGAGGCGCTCGAGCAATTCGACCGCGTCGGGACCATTGACCAGCAACTTACCGAGCGTTCCTACATCGATCATCCCCAGGCTCGCGCGTACGGCTTGCGCCTCCTGCACGATGCACTCGTCGCGTCGCGCTTTGCCGTGCAGATAATACTCGGGCCTATACCAGTCGCCAGCGTGATAGAACACGGCCCCCTGTTCGCGATGCCAGTCGTGCATCGGCGTCTGGCGCATGGGGTGGAAGCGCCGACCGGCCAGGTGTCCCAAGGGCACCGGCTGATAGAAGGGTCGTGCGGTCGTCGAGCCGGTCTCATCGATGGTCGCGTCGTTGAGTTTGGCGAGAATCCGCATCGCGTTCATATTGGCTATTTTGCCCTGACTCGGCCCCATCCCCACAGTACTATAGCGTTTGACCAGCTCAATACTGTCGTAGCCCTCCTGATGGGCGTTGACGAAGTCAGCCAAATGTAGATCTTCATCGAAATCGACGAAGTTCTTTTTGCTGGCATGCGCGAAAATCGGATACGGATGACTGGATGCTGAGTCCGCAGGCCGCGGTGGTGCGGCGATCTCACCTTCATAGAGACCGGTATGGCGCGCAGCCGCCAGACCCGCAACCTGCCCGTCCTGCTGCTGTGCAGACGGATCGTATATACCGCGTGCACGACCGGCAACAAAAACCCCGGCCGGCTGCTCAATCGGCGTCAACTGCCCAAGCGCTTCGTCATAAGCGAACTTCACCCCCGCCTGGCTGGGCAACGCCGCATTCGGCATCCATCCAACCGAGACCGCGATTCCATCACAGGCGATCACTTCGCCCTGCCGCGAATCCACCCCACCAGCGCGGTCCAAGGGAGCCACTACCGCTCCGCGGACACCGCTCTTGTCGCCCCTGGCTACCGCCTCGTAGATCGCGTGACCGCGATAGATCGATACGCCGGCCGCTGCTACTTCCTGCTCCAGAGCCGTAGGCTCGCGATCAGCGCGCAGATCGGCGATCGCCACGATCTCGACCCCGGCACCGAGCAGATCCAGCGCCAACGCATAGGCTTCGTTATTCGCTGCCAACAGTACGATCTTCTCGCAGGGTTTAACCGCGTATAGATGTATCAATCGCTGCAGGGCCGAGCCGAGCATTACTCCAGGAAGATCGTTATGGCCGAAAACTGCGGGCTGCTCAATCGCACCGGGAGTATAAACGACGGCCTCGGCACGGACCTTGGTCATCCGCTGATCATCAAAGACCGCCACCCAACCATCGGCGTAATGTCCCCCGGCTATAGCCCCACAGCGGACTTCGACATTGTCCATACCGACCAGAGTCTCGACCAATCCAGCACCCATCTTTTGCAACTCAAGATCGCGACCATAGTGCCAGACCAGACTCCCGCCCAAGCGCGGCTGCTCTTCGACTAAAAGAACCCGTGCCCCGGCCGTACCCGCCGCCTGTGCTGCTGCGAGCCCGGCCAGACCACCACCGACCACCAGCACGTCGCACCAGGCATAGTCCTTGGGACTCGCGGTCGACGACGACGCGCGATTGATCGTACCCAGACCTGCGATCTTGCGAATTTGCTTTTCGTGAAACGGAAAGAGCCAAGCCGGGCGATGGAAAGCCTTGTAGTAAAAGCCGACAGGCATAAAGCGACTGAATGGCTCGACCCAGTTTAGCCGATCTTTTTTAAGCCCACCCATCGTATTCAACGCCCGCAAATCCATCCCTTGGGCCAGGGGTACGCTATCGCCGCGTAAGTGGGTAGATCCCCCATCGCTGAAAAGCGCATTGGCGTCGTGACCTGCGAGGCTATAAACCCCGCGCGGCCGGTGATACTTAAAACTCCGACCCATCATTTGCACGCCATTGGCCAATAGCGCACTGGCAATTACGTCGCCGGCAAAACCGCTGAACGACTCGCCTTCGAAGCGGAATTCTATTTCCTGTGAACGATCGATCCACTCACCAGGCTGTGATGACAGACGGCACTTCACGCGGACGCTTCCCCTTCCCACAAATACGTTCGAATAAACTCGTCGCTCACCGTATCGCGCTCGGCGATAAACCAAGTATTAGTGGCAATATGATACCACCACTCGCGCTGAATACCCGGCTCGCCACTGCGATTGAAAACATAATCGGCCCACTGCTCGTCGCTGGCTGCCCCGGGATCGGGCATCGCTCGCAACTCGCCGCCGAAAAAGAATTCCTGAATCGGACGCGGACCATTAACCGGACAGGTGAGTATCTTCACTGCAATGCTCTCTGATTAGTGACCAACCGAAGCCGCCCCTTTTTCGCCAACCAGGTCGAAATCGCCGAAACGTGAGAGATTGAACGGGCGAATCAGTGGATGGTCTTCGTCGTTGGCCACGGTGTGCGCCATGGTATAGCCACAGACCGGAGATGCTTTGAAACCCCAGGTCCCCCAACCGGCATCGATATAAAAACCCCGGATCGGCGTAGTCCCCATGAGCGGCGAAAAATCCGGAGTCATATCGCATAACCCAGCCCATTGGCGCAGAACCTTGACCTGACCTAAGAAAGGAAAGAGATCGATCATATGCCCGGCCAACCCTTCGGCAAAATCGAGGGTCGAACGCATCGAAATGAGTTCGTAGGGATCCAACGAGGCCCCGGAGACCAACTCGCCGCGCGAAGATTGGCTGATGTAGGTGTGCAAACTCGCCGAAACTACGATCGCATCGAGCCAGGGCTTGAACGGCTCGGTCACCAAAGCCTGTAAGGGATGGACCACCAACGGCGTACGCAAACCGACCATCTGCTGCACTGCAGTAGTCCAACCAGCCACCGCACTGAGTACCTTGCGGGTCTTGATAAAGCCGCGATTGGTGTGTACGCCTGCAACCTGACCGTCGGCCACCTCAATGTCGGTGACTTTGGTCTGCTGGTGAATTTCCGCACCACCCTGGTCGGCACCGCGCGCATAAGCCCAGGCCACCGCATCGTGACGAGCGATGGCACCAGGGGGATGATAGAGCGCTCCCACGATCGGCGGCTGATGCCCGCCGCAACTCAGGTCGATTTCGGGGATGGTCTTTTTAATGAATTCGGGACCGACGACTTCGGAATCAATGTCGAGGTGCTTATTCACTTCAGCACGCCAGCGCTGCGTGCGCAGCGACGCCGGCGTATGGGCCAAAGTAAAATGACCGCGCTCGGAGTAGAAGAGATTGAAATCCAACTGCCGCGAGAGATCGCGGTAGAGGTCGACGCTGAACTGATAGAACCGCGCGCCTTCTTCGGTCAGATAATTGGAGCGAATGATTGAGGTGTTACGACCGGTTCCGCCGTGACCTATATAGCGCTGCTCCAAAACCGCGACATCGCGAATCCCGTGTTCTTCGGCCAGATAATGGGCCGCGGCCAAGCCGTGACCACCGCCGCCGATGATCACCACCTCGTAGCTCTCGCGCAAACGCTCAGGCGAGCGGAACATCCGCGGTTCGGAGTACTCCTTTTCGAGACCGAACTTCAGCAGCCGATAGGGCATGAGCTTAAAACGAGGTCAAATACTGGTCGACCTCCCAGCGGCTGACCTGGCTATCGTACTCGGCCCATTCGGCCGCCTTCATCGCAATGAACTCCGCGGCAATCGGTCCCAAAGCCGATTGTACCACCTCGTCCTCTCGCAGCGCTTCGAGCGACTCGGCAAGCGACTGCGGCAACACCTCAATTCCGGAAGCCTTGATCTCGTCGAGAGGGCGCTCATACATATTACCGAGATTCGGCTCTCCCGGATCCAGACCACGCTTGATTCCGTCCAGTCCGGCGCTCAAATAAGCGGCCAGAGCCAGATAGGGATTGGCCCCAGCGCTGACCGTGCGATCTTCGAAATGACCATCACCGGCAGTGCGGATCATCTGAGTGCGATTGTTGTCGCCATAGGTAATAAAAGCCGGGGTCCAGGTAAAACCCGAGCGACTCGAATAAAGCCCCGATCCCAGCTGCAGACGTTTATAGCAATTTACTGTCGGGCTGGTCACCGCACAGAGCGCGCGGGCATGGTGCAAAATGCCACCGACAAAGTGATAGGCAAGGTCTGAGCAACCCAAGCCCCGCTTATCTCGCTTACCCACAAAGAGATTCCTGCCCGATTTGGCATCGGCCAGATGATAGTGCACGTGCAAACCGCTTCCAGTGCGATCGGCGAAGGGCTTGGGCATATGCGTGGCAATCGCGCCGTATTTTTTGGCGATTTGCGAGGTCGCCATCTTGAAGAAAATAATCCGATCGGAACTGGTCAGCGCATCGGCATAGTCGAAGTTGACCTCGTACTGGCCATTGGCATCTTCGTGGTCGCACTGGTAGACCCCCCAGTCGAGCGCATTGAGAGCCAGCGTCAACTCCTGCAGATAGGCCAGCGCCGGCGACATCGAGCGAAAATCATAGCAGGGTTTGGCCAGCGAATCAACTCCGTCTGGATCCCAGGGCTCTATAGCACCATCGGCACCGCGCGAAACCAGAAAGTGCTCGGGTTCCATACCAACATTGAAGACATAGCCCTCTTTCTTCGCCTCGGCGAGCACGCGCTTGAGGTTAGTCCGCGCACAATAGGGATAGGATTCGTCATCGACGAAGAGGTCGCTGGCAAAGCGCACCGTATTCGGTTGCCAGGCCAGCCGCGAGTACGAATCCAGATCGATCCGCGCCATCATATCGTGAGAATGCGGCCCCTGCCCCAGCCCCCAAACCGCCGCACCGGCGAAACCCGCCCCTTCGCTAAGTGCATCGTCCAGCGATGAAACCGGAACCATCTTCACCTTGGCCGCCCCGGTAATATCGACGAACTGCACGAGGAGAAACTCGATACCCTCTTGTACGAGACGTTTCTTGATTGCTGCGCGACTGGCCATAACAGGCTCCTTGCTAGAGGCCCCCAGCGGGGGCGTTTCCAGGTATCCAATCGGTCCCGGCCAGAGGAATTTTGGCCATCGCCGCCGACTCCAAGGTCAGCGCCGCCAGGTCCTCCGGCTCAAGATTGTGTACATGTGACTTGCCACAGGCTCGGGCAATGGTCTGGCACTCCATATTCATCACCCGCAGATAATTGGCCAGCCGCTGCCCCGCAGCTACCGGGTCGAGTCGGCTCGCCAGTTCCTCGTCCTGAGTCGAAATACCAGCCGGATCTTGACCGTCCTGAAAATCATCGTAAAATCCAGCCGCCGATCCCAGCTTGCGGTACTCATCGTCCCAGTCCGGACTGTTGTCGCCCAACGCGATCAACGCGGCCGTGCCGATCGAACAGGCATCGGCCCCCATCGCCAGAGCCTTGGCTACATCGGCTCCACTGCGAATACCCCCCGACACCACCAATTGTACCTTGCGGTGCATCTCGAGTTCGTCGAGCGCCTCCACCGCCTGGCGCAATGCCGGCAGGGTCGGAATACCTACGTGTTCTATAAAGACCTCCTGAGTCGCACCGGTGCCCCCCTGCATCCCATCGAGGACCACCACATCGGCCCCGGCCTTGACCGCCAGCAGCGTGTCGTAGTAGGTCCGCGTCGCGCCGATCTTGACGAAGATCGGCACCTTCCAATCGGTGATCTCGCGCAACTCGACAATTTTGATCGCCAGATCATCGGGCCCGGTCCAATCGGGATGGCGACAGGCCGAGCGCTGATCGATCTCCGTCGGCAGAGTGCGCATCTCCGCAACGCGATCGCTGATCTTCTGCCCCAAGAGCATTCCACCACCACCGGGTTTGGCTCCCTGACCTAGGACGACCTCGATGGCATCGGCCTGACGTAAATGGTCGGGATTCATTCCATAACGAGAGGGGAGTAGCTGGTAGACCAGCGTCTTGGATTCACCGCGCTCTTCCGGGGTCATTCCCCCATCACCGGTAGTGGTACTAGTACCCACTGCGCTCGCACCGCGCCCCAGCGCTTCTTTGGCATTGGCCGACAACGAGCCAAAACTCATCCCGGCGATAGTGATCGGGATCTCGAGGTGAATCGGGTTTTTGGCATGGCGCGATCCCAATACGACATCGGTATCGCAGCGCTCCCTGTACCCCTCCAGCGGGTAACGCGACATACTCGCGCCGAGAAAAACCAGATCGTCGAAATGGGGTACCCGGCGTTTGGCCCCCCAGCCGCGAATATCGTAGATCCCGGTCCGTGCAGCGCGCTGGATCTCGTGGATCATATTGCGATCGAAGGTGGCCGACTCTCTCAGGCCTTCAGGGCGGTTCGCTTGGGTCATAATGAGCGTTTCAGTATTTTGCGGCGTTATCCACCTGGAAATTGTAGAGTTGGCGCGCGGATCCATAGCGCCGGAACTCTTCCGGTTTAGCACCGGGCACTTCGGCCCGTGCCAAGAGGTCTGCTAAGACATTGAGATCTTCGTCGCGCATCGGCTTCTCGATGCAGTCAGCTCCTAATCCCTTGGCCTCTCCGCGCACGAAGATTCGCGCCTCGTAGAGCGAATCGCCCAGCGCCTCATCGGCATCCCCACAAACGACCAGATTGCCGGCCTGGGCCATAAAGCAACTCATATGGCCTACGGACCCGTGTACCACAATATCGATGCCCTTCATCGAAATACCGCACCGACTTGAAGCATCGCCCTCGATAACCAGCAGTCCACCATGCCCACTGGCCCCCGCACACTGGCTGGCATGCCCTTTCACCCGCACCAAACCCGAGATCATATTCTCCGCAACCCCAACCCCGACCATCCCATGTACAGTGATCTCGGCAAGCTGGTTCATTCCGGCACAATAATAACCGACATGGCCCTCAATATCGATCTTAACCGGCACGTTGACCCCTACGCCGACCGCATGCGTGCCGCGAGGATGGACAATCCGCCAGGGCGTATGAGCCGTCTCCTCAGTCAGATCGTGCAATGCTTGATTGAGTTGCCGCAACTCGTCTAATGCCAGATCGAATACCTCGACCGGAGCTTCGCCTGGAGCACTCATCAGTTCGCGCTTCCCCAGGTGTAAACCCGCGCCGGCTTGGGCTCCCAAACCTCGGCATTGTCGATTCCCGGCAGATCAGCCAGTGCCTGAAACTCGCTGGCCATTGCGACGTATTCGTCGGTCTCAGCCAGCACCGCCGGTTTGCAGGCGATCGGATCGCGCAGCACCGCGAACCCATCGGCAGTGCCGATGGCGAAAGTATAAAAGCCGTCGAGATCTTCCAATGCCGCCTCGAGCGCTTCCTCTAATGCATCGCCCTGCTGCATTCTCCACATGAGATAACCCGCAGCTACTTCCGAGTCGTTTTCGGTGCGGATTTCGATCCCACTGCGCGCCAGACGCGTGCGCAAACGATTGTGATTACTCAGCGATCCATTGTGTACCAAACAGAGATCCATACCGGTGGAGAACGGATGCGAACCATCGGTGGTCACTGCGCTTTCGGTCGCCATCCGCGTATGGCCGATAATGTGCGTACCGCGCATGCCACGGATCCCGAACCGATCGACGATCGATTCGGGAGATCCGATTTCTTTGAGAATCTCGATACTGCGGCCGATGCTCATGATCGCCAACTCAGGAGCCAGATCCGCCAGCGCCCGGCTGAGGATCTCTGCGTCGGCACAGACGGCAATAACTGCGTAGTTGGCATTGACCCGCAAGCTCGCTTCGCAATCGAAGCGCTCGCCGAGAGCGGCCGTTAAAGCAGACCAGTCGTACCCGTCCCCATCGTGGCGCAAGGTAACTTTGATAAAACCCGCAGGAGGATCGTTGCCGTAGAGGGCAAATCCCGCACTATCGGGTCCGCGATCGGTCATACAGATGAGCATTTCGGCAAATAATTTACCGATTTCGTCTTCCCGATCACTGTTTTTCAGATAAAGTCCAACAATGCCGCACATGGAATCGCCGATAGTGTTTCGAGGGTAGGCCAAACCTGGTGGTCAATCACAATACTACCAACATCCCCGAGCCAATGAGAGCACATCAGAACCACAGTCGCAGCGCAACCGCCCGAGTTGTTGAGAGCACCTCCAAAAGAGGCAAAAATTTAAAAGGCCGAATCGGGCATGTCAAGACGCGAGTCGACGGGCCCGCTCTGTGGTCATCTGCCCTATGGGCAAACCGCAAAGGCCGCGCCTAGAGCAAGCCACCAGCACTCAGGGTCTGAGAGCCCTACCCACCCCACCCGAGCATCAGAGCAATCCACCCAGCATCATTACCCAATAGAGATCCTAACGCGCACCAGCCGCCCACGGCAAAATACAGGACGGGTCGTGTGCGAAACGACGCAGGCCACAACTCAAACTCATACTGGTCGATGGGGGTAATTCCACCACGAAATGCCGACCATCTACCATCACCTGCTTATCTTCCCAAGCCCGTTCTTCGCGCAACCAGAGCCCGGCGTGACGCTCCAATCCCTCCCGACTTTCTTCCCTGAACGACACCTGCCCAAAGTGATGCTCGGCAAATGCCCCGGCCTGGACCACGACCTTCCGGGTCTCCGACCCGCTGAGATTGACCAGTTGAATCCCCACCCGCTCAGCCGCTATTTCGTCCACCAGCGCCGCCACGTCTGCAGGCAGACCCGGCCGACGCTGCTCCTCGTCAAAATAGCGTACCTCGGCCCGCAACAAACCACCATTGTATACGGGCTGCGGCGAGCCCATGCTCACCTGAACCAATCCTTTGATCAGCAATGGATTCGGCGGCCAGCGACTCTCCTCAACAACCTGCTCTTCGTCACGTGTATCCAATCTCATATGCTCATACATCGCCGTGACAAAGCGGTATTCGGCCTCCAGTCGCGCTACCGGCCAATTGGGATTTTCGCCTTCATAGTACTGAAATCGAGCTTCGAGATTGCCGCTGCTGCGATCGGCTGCGCTTTCAACCGCATTCCAGTCGCGTTCGCGCTCACCCTGTTTCAGACGCTGAATCAACGCGTAATCGCGCGGATCCTGCGAAGCATGGTAGAGCCGACCAAGCCACTGGAGGTCCATTGGCTTATAGTCGGTCCAACCATCGGGCATCATCCGAGTCGGCACCACCAGTTGACCATCCTCACGCGTTTGCGCCCGATCCATGAGCATCTCAATTTGCGAGCGGATCAGCGTCAAATAGGCCGAATCACCCGTCAAAAGCATAGAACACTCAGCAGCAATCGTCGCTGCAAGGAGTGCATTGCGTGCCGAGTTACGACTATTCCAACCGTACCACCCCCCCCACCACTGGCCCTGACGCCGCTCACCGATCTGACCCGCAGGTCCGACATTATCGGGAATTATACCCCCATTTTTGTCGATTCGTTCCAGCCACGCTTGTGAATAATCGAGAACCCACTGCCGATATCGGTCCTCGCCGGTCTGCAGATAGGCATTGGTCATCAGAGCCGTACAGGCCAGATTGTCGGGAATATCGGCGTGCAACACCACTTCCTCGAAGTGCTGAACAACTTCGTCTCTTCTCTCTGGATCCTCAAACCAATCTTCCTCGAGATCGACGATCAGCGGATGTATATTGGCACGTTGAGCATGTCCACGCGCCACTCCGCCCGGATAATAGATCGGGTCTAGTGCGCGCTTGACAAAATCCAGATCCGCATCGAAACGCGGTCCACCACTGCCGTGAAAAGGCGAACGGATCACCCGGTAGCGCGGATCGTAATTTCCCCTGCCCGCATCTCCACCCAGATAGAGTTCGGCAAAACGCCGAGCGCGCTGTACATAGGCCGCATCGCCCGGAATTGCCAGGCCAAGGCTGTAAAAACTCTGGTTGCCCTCGCCCATGTGAAACCAGTCGTCGCAGGTGTAATATTCATCGCGGAGTTGTGTTGCGAATCGCGGATGATCCGAGTGCCCCGTCGCCTCGTCATAGAGCCGGGTAATCGCATCCCACTGGCCGACCGCTTGAGTGCGAATCGCCTCGCTTCCCCCCAATGCGTAGAACAGACCTCGATACGAGTGGGCTTCATAGGCATCATCGGCATCCTGCACATTGAGCGGCGTGCCGTCCGGGCGGTTGTATTTGGCCGCAGCATAGAGCGCAGCCTCCTCGATGAAGGAAATCAACTGACGCTGGATCAGTGCCCACGACGGCGGCGGAACCAAATTGCATGCGGAAATCCTAGTCCAATCCGTCACCTGGCTACTCCATCCAGATTGAGCTCAAAAAACCCCAGTGAGAGCCGGCCCGAGACCTCGCCGCCAAAACCCACAAAGGAAAAACCATAACTTTCAGCACCGGCCAGCACCTGGTCGAGGCTGGCCACATTCTCAGAGTCGCTTGACCAACTGTGATACCAGAGCGCCTCGTCGTTGGGAATAGCAAAACGAGTTGGTGCTTCCGGCCAGTGATCAGCGCCAATTTCGATGGGATGACCGCTGCAATGCCAGCGCGTCCCCCCGATATGAACCCAGAAATAACACGCGGCCCCATTGAGCTGCAATCCGTCTCCACGCAGACTAACTCCCAACTCCGCTCCACGCAGGTCGATCGGCCCTTCTCCAATCCAACTCTGATAGCGAATCAGCGGCAGAATCGAAATCGGCTTCTCCGGAGTATCGGCACTCCAGCGCGTATGGTCGGCCCAGACATAACCGCCATCGCCAATTCCTCCACTGCGGGCAAAGGTCGTCAGGATAAAAATATTCTGCCCGGCGACAATACTGGCGTGATACTCGTACGAGCACCAGCCCTCAGGTCCCAGCGAAAAATTCCGCTCTTTTTCAGCCATCTCGCCTCTCTTTCAGGTTCGTTAGCCTGTGTCAACGACTCCGAAATCCGACACAGTCGGCCAGCACCTGACCTATAAAATAAGTTGTCATCGTCTTAATTGAAGCCGTAATTTACGGAACTAAATCAAGGGTAACAATCGACCGCCGAGGGAAACCAGATGAAACGCATCTTGATGGCTGTATTCAAACAGGAAGTGGGCAGCTTCAACCCCAAACCCACCCAATACGCCGACTTCGAAGTCCGTCGCGGCAGCGCCCTGATCGACGCGCTGCGCGGCACCAATACCACTACCGATGGAGCCATACAGATCTTCGACGGACACGGCGGCATCGAAATAGTCCCAACCTACGCCGCCTGGGCACGGTCCACGGGCGGTCTGGTCGTCCAGGCCGACCTCGATCAGCTCGTAGACGAATTGCTGACCGAGGTCCGCACTACGAGTGAGATCGACGGGGCCTGTATCTGCATGCACGGGGCCATGGCCGGCGAGAGCGAAGGGGACCCTGAGGGCCGCGTGCTGGCCGGTATCCGCGATCATATCGGCGCAGCACCCTTGGTAGCCAATCTCGACCTCCATGCCGTCGTTTCACAGCGCATGGTCGACGCAACCGATGCCCTGGTCTTATTGCATACCTATCCTCACATCGACATGCGCCAGACCGGAGAGCGCTCGGCCAGAGTCTTGCTGGACATTATGGAAGACGGCGCCCGCCCGACCTCAGCCCGGGTACAGATCCCTCTCCTCGCTCGCGGCGATCAGCTAATCACCTCCACCGGCAAGTTCGGCGAGGCACTCGCAATCTGCCAGGAGATCGAAGCTTCACCAGGAGGCCTAGCCGCCGGTGTCAATATCGGCAACCCCTTCACCGACACCCCCGACCTGCAGTCCAATATTCTCGTCACCACCGATGACGATCCAGAACGCGCTGAGCGAGAGGCCCTGCGCCTGGCCCAATTCATGTGGCAACACCGCGCACTCTTCGTCGCCGACCTGACTCCGCTATCGGAAGCAGTGCGCCTAGCCGAAGCCACCACCGGGCTCACCGTATTTTCCGACGCCGCCGATTCCACGGCCTCGGGCGCTTCCGGCGACAGCAACGCGATCCTGCGAGGTTTGATCAAACACCAATATACCAAGCAAGCCCTGCTGCCGATCGTCGATGCACCGGCAGTAGAACAAGCCCATAGAGCCGGTGTCGGATCTACCCTGCAACTCAAGCTCGGCGGCAGTATCGACTCCGGACGTTTCGAACCGCTATCCCTCGAGGTCTACGTCAGGACACTCTCCGACGGCAATTTCACCTACGAAGGCGGTCTGCCCGCCGAAGCCGGCCGCACCGCCGTGCTTATCCACGGCCGTCATGCAATCCTCGCCACCGAACGGATCGCCTCCTCGGTAGGCCTGCGTATCTTCCAGGCTCATGGCATCGAACCCACCGACTTCGACCTCGTAGTATGCAAGTCGCCCAATGGCTTCCGCGTACACTACGAGGCTCTGGCCACGCAAATCGTCCCGGTCGACGTGCCCGGTTCGACCAGTGCCAACCTCAAGACTCTGCCCTACGAGCAATGCGTGCGGCCGATCTTCCCGCTCGACGAAGGAGTAGTGCCCCCTTTTTCTCTGGCCGACTGAATTCGTATTCAGCAGCGGAAAAAATAAATCCCGGTAACACTTATCCGCAGCAGCAGTGTTACACCTGCATAACGAGGTTTCAGTACACCATTGTCCATCAGGAGGGATGAGTGTTCGCGGAAACTTATTTGCGCCGTATCACTCTATGTGTCCTAGCAACCTCTTTGAGCCTGTGTCAAAGAGCGACCGAGGCGAGGGAAGCGGTATCGATAGAAGGCGCAAACCCAGACACCAATACCACAGTACCAAGCACCATCACGCGATCGGTCAGCGGTTTTGTACGCGACGATTCCAGCGGCGAACCCATTGCCTATGCCAATGTCTTTCTCGCCGGGACCGCATATGGATCAATGACTAATGAAGAAGGGTACTTCGTTCTCTCGGAGATAGTTCCTGGATCATACGACCTCAACGTGACCATGATTGGTTATCGAGCCGTTCTCCGCAAATTGACGATCACAGAGGCACTGAATTCAAGGGTCGACATTCGACTTGTAGAAGACATTCTACAAACCGATGGGGTCACGGTCGAAGCCTCGTACTCGGAGTTGAAAAAATCCGTACAGAGCAGTCAGATCAAACTCGATATCAAGGAAATCAACTCGGCACCGGCTTTTATCGAAGCCGATGTTATGCGTACACTGCAGATGCTGCCCGGCGTCCAGGCCGCCAATGATTTCTCCAGCGCACTCTATGTCCGCGGCAGTACCCCGGACCAGAACCTGATCCTCCTCGATGGGATCACTGTCTACAATCCTTCGCATCTCGGGGGCATCTTCTCGACCTTCAATACCGATGCCATAAACGATGCCAAATTCCAAGCCGGTGGATTCCCGGTCCGCTACGGGGGCCGGATGGGGGCGACCTTGAATATCATCAACCGCGAGGGCAATACCGAGAAAATTTCGGGCTCCGGCAATATCTCCTTGATCTCTTCCAAGGTGTTGCTCGAGGGGCCGACCCCGAGCGTCGGCCCGGTGCGGGGATCCTGGATGGTGTCGGCCCGCCGCACCTACCTCGACCAATTGGTCGAGCGTTTTTCCTCCTTTGAATTCCCATATCACTTTTACGACTACCAGATCAAGACCAATCTGGAGGTCGGCCCGAACCACCGACTGACCTACAGCCGATTTTACGGCGAGGATATTCTCGATTTCTCTTTCAGCGAATCGGATACGACCCAAAACCGGATAGAGAAATCCCTCAGTACACTGGACTGGCCCTGGGGCAACCGCACCAACGGACTCACCTGGCGCTGGATCATCGCACCGACACTCATCGCCAAGACCTTCCTCTCCACCAGCGATTACCGTTTTGAGGTCGATTTTGAAATCGAGAACTCCGAGCGACTCCCCCCCCCAAACTCGACGATCATCAGCCGCGAAAAGGTGAATTTCGAGGTCAAGGACAACATTGAGGATCGCAGCGTGGACAGCGAATTACTGTGGAAAATCAACGCCGATCACGATCTGACGACCGGCCTCCAGCACAAGGAGGTGTCGTTCGACCTCGACCTCACCCTCGGGATTGCCACGCTGGATACTTCCTTGCAGTGGAACCCCGTAGCGATAAAGAACAAAACCCGCGAAAGCGCCTTCTATATCCAGGACCGGTGGACCATCAATCCAACCCTTAGCGTACTGGGCGGTCTGCGGGCCACCGAATATAGTCTGCACGATAAACTATATCTGGAGCCGCGCCTGGGCGCCAAGTTCGCCGCGACCGAAAAGCTCTTTATCAAATACAACTGGGGACACTACCGACAATTCCTCATCACCGCCAACAGTCCGGACGAGGTATTTCGCATCGTCGACCTGTGGTTCGGCGTACCCAGCGACAGGAATGCTCCCCTTTCGACCCATAATATTTTCGGCGTCGAATACCTCAGCGACTCCGGTCTGCTGCTGCGCCTCGAGGCCTATCACAAGGGCTTTGATAATCTCCTGACCTTGAAGAATGATGGGAGCGAAGATCTCGATCAGATAACGGCATTAAACGAGTTCTGGGACACGGATGCCCAATCTTACGGCCTGGAAGTACTGATCAAAAAATCCGCCGGGCAGGCACGGGGGTGGATCGGATACACCTATGCCCGAACCCAGTATTTCACCCCGCTCAGCGACTGGTACGCACCAAACTTCGATCGCACCCACACGCTCAACATGGTCGCCACCCTCGAATTCGGAGATCGAGGTCTGCTCAGTGCTTCGGCCTCTTATGCTACTGGCAATCCCCACACCCCGGTACAGGGCCGAGCCTCGCAATGGACCCATGAGCTCAACGATGCTCCGCAATGGTCTTCGGCCAGCTCGTACCTAGTCGGTGATAGGAATTCGAATCGCCACAAACCGTACTTGCGCATCGACCTCGGTTATGTCCGACCGTGGGGTCCCGTCGATATTGTCATCCAGGCGATCAATATCACCAACCACGTCAATGCACTGACCTATCAATACCGGACCCGGTCCGATCCGGATACGGGAAATCAGGAGGCCGTGCAGCGACGTGCCGTTCCCATGTTCCCTTATATGCTTAGCTTCGGAGTCAAATTTGCCTTCTGATATACGCCGCCCAATTCTGCTCTGCGCCCTGTGTACCGCGATTAGTTCATGCGTGAATCCGCAGTCGACCGAATGGGAAGATCTCGCGCACAATCGAGAACTGGTATTGAACGTATTCGGGCTCATCTCGCTCGATCCCGAACTCGAGAGTTTCGTCCGGGTCTACCGCTCCACGGATCTGAGCGAAGTGAGCGAAATTCGCGTTGACCCATTTAGCGATGCCGATCAGAATAAGGACGGCGAACTGGACGAGAACGAGATCCTCGCCCTGGTCGACAGCGACGGCGATGGCCAAATCAGCGATGGAGAATGGCTGGCCACCGCCGACCTCGACCAAGACGGCACCATAGATGAAGAAGAGTGGCAGGAGTTTTTCACTCCCCGCTATGAACCCGCAGCGGTTCTCACCGACGCCCGGGTCATCCTCTCTATGGGATCGGACTCGACCTTTTTCGAATGGCGCGCGGATCGACGGGCCTATTATTCGAGCTCTTCCGATTTCGCTCCCAAACCAGGAACGCAGTACGAGTTGGAAATCACCGCAGCCGGTTTCGAGAAGATCACCGGCAGCCTCATCACCCCGGAGATACCCGTATTCGCCGTCGAACTCCACCCCGACACGCTGCAACTAGGACACGACAAGACCGTTGATCTCGCCTGGCGTACGGGCACTGCAGGCAAGGGAGTACTCACCGGAAAAATGCTCCGCGAGGATATTGGAGCAAATGGAGGGCAAGACACTGAGTTCGATCCTCAATGCGTCAGCCTGTACAAAGTGGTCAATCTCGAGGAGGGGATCCACACCACCGATACGGTCTTCTGTGAGCACATCTTCACAGGACCTTACCTACTGCGCCTGACGGCCATGGATGCCAACTATTACGAATATTTCGTCACTGGCGAGGCCCGCGATTACGCCAATATCCTCCTACCATCCAATACCACTCAGGGCTGGGGAGTCGGTATCGAAGGAGGCTACGGAGTCTTTGGAGCCATTGCCACCGATTCGATGCAGCGGATAATCTCGGTCGAATCGTGGAACAATTAGGACCTCAGGGTCGCGTATACAAGGCCTCGAACCCGTCCTGTGCCTCCCATCCCAGCAGCCGCTTGGCCTTGTCGGGCCTATACTTGTCGTGCGGCAAATGCGAACAGATGAAGAACGTCTCATAGGGCGAGGGCATCGGCGGAGCCTGTAAACCATAGCGAAACGCCTCACCGGTATCCTCCCAAGAGGTTGAATAGGGATGCAAGCCCTTGCCGCGTTCCTCGGGCAAGACTTTTCCCGGTCTGAAGCTCGTGTAGATAAAGGTCAGAACTTCGAGCTCCTCGCGCTCGGCAAAGACTCGGGTTATATGGCCGCCGAGGTATTTGGTCAATGCGTAGAGATCATCACCTGGATGCAACGGGATATCGTCGTAAAGCTGAAAATCGTTCCAGTAATCGGCATCGAAATTCAAGGAGGTGTGAAAGGGGCCGGTGTGAATCAGCCGTTTGATCCCACACGCGACACAAGCCTTGGCCACATTATAGGCCCCGACCATATTGACCTTGAAGGCCAAGACCGGATGTGGTCGCAACACTGAAACATTGATCGCGGCATCCATGCCCTCACAGGCGGCAAGCACCTGATCGTAATCGACGATATCGACAACTCGATTCTCATGCGGTGCACCCAATACCTCGGGTATCGGTGCCCGCGGATTCTGCGGTGGTGAAGCGGCTACTTCCTCCATCGGCTTCAGGTCGGTCACGCGCAAGGTATAGTGATCCTTGAGCGAAGCGATCGCCGCCGCCCCGACCGGTCCGCCGGCTCCGAATAATACAACGCGCCCCGTCTTTACAGTTGCCATCACACGACTCCGGCGAAACGGCCCTTAGAGGCCACATGACTCAACGACCAATGATGACCGAGCGCTTCCGCACTGAGTGCCGCTTGCACTGCTGCCACTGCATCTTCACTACTCGTTTCTTCACCTATAGTGCCCAGACGCAAGCAGCGGACATCTAGCGCTCCTTTGCGCGCAATCTCGCGGCCTGTCAACTCGACCAGCATCGGTGCCAGAGCTGCGGCATCGGCCCGCGGCAACGCGTTCCACTGCGGATTGACCACATAGTCTTCTGGATAGTCTCGTAGCAAATCGAGATTGCTCAGCAACACCGCCCGTCCAATCCCGGCCGCACAAGCTGCGCCGAGGACCACGTAGGTACTCCGCGCCACAAAATCGATCAATTCCTGTTCGTTGGTCATCTCGGCTGCAAAAAGGGCTCCACAAACCACGGCGTCTATGCCACCCAGTACCGCATTCACCTCCTCGGGCGCAAGCAAATCTACCTGGCGGTAACCCGGGATATCGGATTCGATTCCCGAGCCGATCGCCGCGACTTCGAAGTTTTGTTCCAACCCGACCACCAATGCCGCCCCCAAAGGACAATCGGCACCGATCACCATTATCCGCATTTCATTCGCCTCACCAGGAAAGTTTCTCGGACAAATTATTGAAGAAGTAATTGTCGTCCAAGTAGATCAATCGCGCCCGATCTCGAGCCTGACTGATATGTACATCCTGCCCGGGTACCAACATGCAAAGCTCACGGCCATCGACAATCAGCGCCACGTGTTCATCCCTGGTATCAGCACTGATATTTAAGCGCACTCGCTTATCATCAGACAGGATCAAAGTCCGCGAAGTAAAGTTGTACTCATTGATGCCTTCGAGGATCATGCAACGCACTTCAGGCATGACCAGCGGTGCCCCCATAGACAACAACAGGCCCGTGCTACCGGTCGGCGTACCGACCGCGACACCGTCGCCGCGAATCGTACGAATTTTGGCATCGTTGACAAAGACATCCGTAAAAAGAAGCTTGTGGCGCCCACGCAGAGTTACCTCGTTGAAAGCCAGGGTTTCCCCACCGGGATAGCGGCAGTGAAGCACCAGACGCTCGCTAAGAAAATAGCGACCACTGACCAAAAGCTGGACGATTCGAGCCAGATCTTTGCGATCCCCGGCAGTCAGAAAACCAACTGTGCCGAAATTGATCGCCAAAACCGGGCAATGGGGGAAACGAGCAAAGGCCTTCAGCACAGTACCGTCCCCCCCCAACGCCACGACCAGATCCAATCCCTCGGGATCTTCTTCACCTTCGATGAAACAGACCTCGATCTGGTGTTCTGCGAATAACGTGCGGACTTCACCTACGGGATAATCCAGATCCCGATCTCGTGGCAGAACGCCTATTTTCTTTAAATCGAGAGCCATAAGACCTGATTATCTGGCGTATCGAGGCCACTTGAAACAACCCAGGTACGCCGAAACGAACCCTATTGGGCCCGTGCCTCTTTACCAGCCTGAGCTTCGTACGCCTTGATCAGCGCCTGGGTACCCTCTTCCCCACAACCCGCGCGCTCGACGATATTGAAAAACTGGTGCGCCATACTCACTGCCGGCAGGGCGAGCTTGATATCATTAGCGGCCCCCAGAACCAAGCGCAGATCTTTCTGCTGCAAGTAGACCATAAAACCGGGATCAAAGTCGCCCGCGGCAATCCTCGGTCCCAGATTGCTCAACTGCCAGGAACCAGCTGCCCCGCCACTGATCGCATCGATGACCTTCTGAACATCCAGATCGGAAGCCGCCGCCAGCATCAGAGCTTCAGCCATCGCCATATTGTTAACCGCTACCGCGATCTGGTTGCAGAGCTTGGTGGTCTGCCCAGCACCATTGCCGCCGATCAGATTGATATTCTGTCCCATCGCCTCAAAGACCGGTAGGCATTCATCGAAAACCGCCTGAGCACCACCGATCATGATCGAGAGCGTACCATTGATCGCACCGACATCGCCGCCGCTTACCGGCGCATCGAGCATCTCGACCCCCCGCTCCTTGAGCGCTGCGGCCACCTCCTGGGTCGTCTTCGGCGACACAGTGCTCATATCGATTACGATCGCACCTTCTCTGGCCCCGTGGATCGCCCCATCGGCGCCCAATAACACCTCCTCCATATCGGGCGTATCGGTGACAATACTGATGATGACGTCGGCTCCTTCAGCCGCGGCTTTAGGAGAGTCGACGCGAACTCCGCCGGCATCGACGACTTCCTGTACACGAGGCCGATCACTGCGATTATAGACGTTGAGCGAATAGCCGGCCTTGAGCAGATTCTGAGCCATGGGCGCACCCATGATTCCCAGGCCGATAAAGCCGATCTGCGTTTGTCCTGGTACTGCTGGCATGGGTCCTTCTCCTATCTAAAGACGCTCGCCCACCAATTGGCATAAAGCCGGGCGCCCGCCGGTAGTTTAAAACGTAAAAAAGCGATGTCTATTGTCCTCGATCTCGGCCGTCTCATAGATGTGCGCGTACCAATTTTGGACCGCCAACTGCTGGCGCTCAGCTTGGAGCTGAGCAGCAATCTGCTCGCGCTCTTCGGCGAATTTTTCCTCATCCTCTGGCGTCTTTTCAAGAAGCCGCATCAAATAGGCCCCCTGATAGCCACCCTCGGTAACCGCAATCACCTCGCTGAGCTGGTTCTCTCCCAGGTCGAAAGCCGCGGCGATGACCTTGTTGTTGCGTCCGATCCCCGACACCGACTCGGTGCGCGCAAAAGCCTCCGGCGAGCGAAGCTCCAACTGAGCCGCTTTGGCCGCCTGTGCCAGTGCAATCCCTCCGGAGACTTCGCGCCGTAGTGCTTCCAACCTGGCTGCGGCGAGATCGACCTTTTTGCGATTGCGCACCAGGCGCTCAATCCGCCCCTTCAACTCGACCAGAGGCATCGTGCCCGCGGGTCGTTTCTCGATCAAACTCGCCACCCACAATCCCCGATCATTCTCAAAAACCTCGGAGACAGTGCCCGGCAGCTGCTCAAAAAACCCATTGACCTGCCCGGCCGTGCCCCTGCCGAGAGCCGGTATCTCCTGATCCTTCTGCAAGAAACCCGTATTCGTCGCCTCCATCCCGGCACTCATCAGCGCCGAGGCGAATCCGGAGGTGGATGCCCGCCCCTGGAATTCCTCAGCCCAGTTGCGCAACTGGTCCTCGGTTTTGCGTGAAAGCTGGTACTTGAGCAGAATATGGCGAGCGCGAACCTGTTCCTCACCATCTTCCTCCAACCGCTCTTCCACCTTGATCAGATGCCAACCATAACGCGTCTGTACCGGTGCGGAGATCTCACCCACTTCCAAGGCGAAAGCCACGTCGGCAAAGGCCTTGACCATCCGGTCACGGCTGAACGTTCCCAGATCGCCCCCATTAACGGCCGATCCCTCGTCGTCGGAGACAACCCTGGCCAACTCGGCAAAATCAGCTCCGTCCACTATCTCCTGGCGCAACAACCCGATCTCCTCGACGATCTGCAACGAGTCCTCGGAACTGGCCACTTTGGGAAAATAGGCATATTCGACATTCACCTGATCGGGGTGCTGATAGTCTGCGATATTCTCCTGGTAATAAGCATCTATATCGGCATCGCTAACCTCGACGGCGTCATCGGCCGTACTGCCTCCCGGAGCAAAAACATATTCGATCCGAACCTTCTCATTGTTTTCCGCAAAACGGCGACGCACCTCGCCCGGACTCACCTGTACTGTACTCATCAACATTCGCTGCAGCTTATAGTTGAATAATTGCTGCCTGAGCATCGCCTCGATTTGCAGGACAAAAGCTTTATTATTCGGATCCTTAAGATTTTCATCATTGCCAATGAATTGGAGATATTTGCCCATATCGAACTCACCCTCGGTCTGGAAAACCTCAATAGCCTGCACAGCGGGCGGAGGGTTATTTCGCGTATAAATGGCGAGCTCCTTATCAGTGACTTCGATTCCCAGACGCTGAATCTCCTGCATCAAGAGGATATCGCGGACATAGCCATCCCAAACCTGGCGCACTAATTGCCCCTGGTCGAGGCGTTGATCCTCTGGATTCTGACGCGCCACCTGGCGCAGCGCACCCTGGAAATCCTGCAACCCGATCTCCTCGCCATTGACTACGCCGATGACAGTACCTGCATCACTTTGGTTCGGCCCAGAATAGTCGGCACCCCATTCTACGACAATAAGACCGATGAAGGCAAAAATCACCACCCATAGGACGAGTCCTGTTTTTTCGCGCAACAAAGTCATCATAAGCTATAATTCTCCCGATCTCTAAGTATCTCCGTTTGCCGCGTCGGCTCCCAACTGGCTCCTCAGATCTTCGGGGTAGCGCAGCAGGCAGGCGGTGCAGTGACCTCCACCCAGATCGACTAGGCGCGGCACGACGCGAGTGCATAGCTCTTCGCGCTCCGGACAACGCGGATGAAAAGGACATCCGGAAGGCATGAATGCCGGATTGGGCACGTCCCCCCCAAGCACTGTGCGACTCCGTACAACCTCCGGATCGGGCACAGGCACGGCGGAAAGAAGCGCCCGGGTATAAGGATGAGACGGCTGCTTGTAGAGACGATCCTGGGGCGCAATTTCTACTACGCGCCCCAAATACATCACCGCCACCCGGTCGGCAATATGGCGCACCACGCTCAAATCGTGGGCGATAAACAAATAGGTCAACCCCAGCTCGCGCTGCAAGTCCTGCAGCAGGTTGATGATCTGGGCCTGGATCGACACATCCAGTGCCGATACCGGCTCATCGGCAACGATAAACCGCGGACGCAGAGCCAGAGCACGAGCAATACCGATGCGCTGACGCTGCCCCCCGGAGAACTCGTGCGGATAGCGCCGCGCATGCCCGGGCGACAACCCGACCATATCCAGCAAACTCCCGACCTGCTCCACCAATTCCCCGCGCTCGGCAAGGCGGTGTATCTTCAACGCCTCACCAATGATCCCTCCCACCGTCATCCGCGGATTGAGCGATGAATAAGGATCCTGGAAGATGATCTGCATGCTCCGTCTCCGAACCCTCATCTCCTCCTTGCCCAACTGCAAGAGATCGACGCCTTCGAAGAAGACCTGGCCTTCGGTCGCCTTAACAAGTCGCAGGATCAGCCGACCCAAAGTGGTCTTGCCACAACCGCTCTCTCCGACCAGGCCCAGCGTTTCACCCGGGTAAATCGCCAGATCAACCCCATCAACGGCTTTGACCTGTGCCTGGACCCGACCCCAGAGTCCACTGCGCATCGGGAAATGCTTTTTAAGTCCCTTGACCTCTACAAGTGGCGCGGTCTCACTCATCAGTTCTCCAGCACCTCTGCCGCATTCCAACAACTGACCCAGTGACTATCCTCAATCTCTTCGAGCGGTACATCCTCAGCCTCAGTACAACGGGCATCGGCCAGAGGGCAACGCGGAGCAAAACGGCAACCGCTTGGAAAAGCGTGAGCATCGGGCACCATCCCCGGGATGATATCCAGCCGATCCCGCTCCTCGTCCAGACGCGGAATCGAGCGAAGCAAACCGCGCGTATAGGGATGCATCGGTCGCGCGAAAAGCGCCTGGGTACTCGCGTACTCGATGACCCTTCCAGCGTACATCACCGCCACCTGGTCTGCCATTCCAGCGATCACACCCAAGTCGTGGGTGATCATCAGGATCGCCATATCGAGCTCTTCCTGCAATTCCTCCAAGAGCTCGATTACCTGCGCCTGAATCGTTACGTCGAGGGCGGTAGTCGGCTCATCGGCGATCAGCACATCCGGATTGCACGACAAAGCCATGGCAATCATCACCCGCTGACGCATTCCACCCGAAAGCTGGTGTGGATACTCGTTGACCCGCTCTTCGGGCGCGGGAATACCCACCAACCTCAGCATCTCGATCGCTCGATTGCGAGCCTCTTGCCTGGACACCTGCTGATGCAAAACCACCGACTCGGCGATCTGAAAACCACAGGTCAGCACCGGATTTAGGCTGGTCATCGGCTCCTGAAATATCATCGCGATATCGTTGCCGCGAACCCGACACATCTCCTCCTCATCCAACGCAAGCAAATCGCGCCCTTTGAACATAACGCGCCCCGACTCAATCCGACCAGGCGGTTCGGGCAGCAGTCGCATAACCGAGAGTGCACTGACGCTCTTACCGCAGCCGCTCTCGCCAACGATACCCAAGGTCTTGCCCTGCCCCAGTTCAAACGACACACCATCGACCGCCCAGGCAACACCTTCGTCGGTGTAGAAACAAGTTCGCAAATCACTGACCGCGAGCACGGGATCCGCATCGGTCATCAGGCAACCTCCACCGGTGGAACCGATATCAGATCCTCCGCCAGTTGCGCCGCACGCCGAATCTCCCCCTCGCTCAGCGTATCCCGGGACATTTCAGTTCCCAATCGACGACTAAATCCCCGAACCAGGCAATCCACCAACTCAGCCCGATCCACTGGACGCTCAACACAAGCCGCCAAATCGATACTCCTCGCCTGCAGGTGCCGAGTCCACTCTTTCCGCGCCACCGGGTCTATTCGCATCAGTTGCGGCAGGCGCTGGTGCGCCCGACCGAGCAAGATCGACCCGTGCTGCAATATGCAGTGGCGGTAGCGCCGCTGAGCACTGCCGACCAATTTGCGACCCCGGTATTTGAGTTCATAACGCGCCGCACTGCTAAAACAGGGCCGAGTCGCTCCCTTATCCCGCGTTGGGCCAATCGAACGGCGCACCCGTTCCAATTCGACTCCGACCCCAAAGATCCTCAACCCCTCCGCCAGGCATTCTCCAATCTCGCGGTAGATCTCCTCGATCCCCATACCTGGCCCCAATGCTTCAGGATCGCAAACGATGCAATACGTCAATTCCTCCCAGTGCAGTACCGCCCTCCCACCAGTAGGTCGGCGCACGATATCAACACCCATCGCATGACAGACATCTGGATCCACTTCGCGCTCGGGACGCTGACCATAACCACAGGAAACGGCCGGAGGGTACCAATCATAAAAACGCAACACCGGCCCTGCGACCAGATCTTCGGCCAGTGCCCGATCTACCCCCATATTATAAGCACCACTGCCCACGCCGGTATCCACGACCCGCCAGGGAGCCATTAGAAGACGGCCAAACGCTGCAAAGCATCTTTGGCTGCCATCTGCTGAGCTTCTTTCTTACTGCGCCCTTGTCCCCGACCAACGGCTTCACCGGTAACACTGACTTCGACGCTGAAAACCTTGTCGTGATCAGGCCCTTCCTCAGAGTGTACCAGATAACGCGGGTGGCCACCGCCTTTACTCTGCGTATGCTCGAGCAACTTACTTTTGAAGTTGATGTAGTCGTCCTGCTTAATCAAATCGTGAAAATCGTCGAGCACTACCTCCTGTACGAAAATGCGGGTAGCAGCCAATCCTCCATCGAGATAGATCGCCCCGATCAGCGACTCTAAAGCATCGCAGAGGATCGAAGGCTGTCGTCCGCCGCCAGAGTCGCGCTCTTCCTCACTGAGCAATACAAAATCGCCCAACCCGAGGCCACCGGCCTGTCGCGCCAGTACCGTACGACTGACGAGCAACGACTTCATCTGGGTCAGATCGCCCTCGCGCTTGTCCTCAAAACGCAAGAAGAGAAACTCGGCAACTAAGAGATCCAGTACCGCGTCCCCGAGAAATTCAAGCCGCTCGTTAGACTCGATACCACTACCCTGCTGCGCATAGACGTAAGAGCGATGCTTGAGGGCCTTGACCAGCAACTCGGTATCCTGGAAGCGATACCCTATCAGATCCTCAAGCGCCAGCAGCGATTGAGGCGAAAAATCCTCCAGGGCGCTCTTCGACTTGAAGCGATTAAAGAGGGTTGTGAACCAGCCCATAAGATCTGATATCCGCGAGAGCAGAAAACCGCGGCTCAGCCCGCGAAGCGGCTAAAGACCAGTGCTACATTATGGCCGCCGAACCCGAAAGAGTTGTTGAGAGCATAGTGCACCTCGGCGCTACGCGCCTCATTGGGCACACAGTCCAGGTCACACTCGGGATCGGGATTCTCGTAGTTGATCGTCGGCGGCAGGATCCCGTTTTTGAGTGCCATTATACAGGCGATACTCTCGATGGCTCCGGCTGCGCCCAGCAGATGCCCCGTCATCGACTTGGTCGAACTAATAGCCATTGAATGGGTGTGGCCGTCGAAGACGGTCTTGATCGCCGTCGTCTCCTGCGTATCTCCCATCGGCGTAGAGGTGCCGTGAGCGTTGACGTAGTCGATATCCCCGGGGACCAGGTCCGCATCCTTTAGAGCAATGCGCATCGCCCGAGCACCACCCTCCGCCTCCGGCGCCATCGCCGTCTGATGATAGGCATCGGCGGTAAAACCAAGGCCCTTAAACTCTCCGTAAATTTCGGCCCCGCGCTTGCGAGCATGCGACAATTCTTCGAGAATAACTGCCCCGGCGCCTTCGCCAATCACGAAACCATCGCGCTCGGCATCAAAGGGACGACTGGCTCGCTCGGGCTCATCGTTGCGCGTCGATAGCGCCTTGGCCGAAGCAAAACCGGCGACCGAAATGGAGGTGATCGCCGCCTCGGATCCGCCACTCACCATCACATCAGCCTCATCGTACTGAATCTTGCGCGCAGCTTCGCCCAGAGCATGAGCCGATGACGAACAGGCGGAAACAGTCGCGTAATTAGGCCCTTTGGCCCCCAACTCCATCGAAATTACACCTGCGGCCATATCGGAAATCATCATCGGCACATAAAAAGGACTGACGCGCCTGGGACCCTTTTCCATCAGTATAGTGTGCTGTTCCTCATGGGTCTGGATCCCGCCGATTCCCGAGCCCCAGATCACCCCTACGCGCTCGGGATCGACCGTTTCCATATCGAGCGCGGCGTGGCTGGCCGCTTGCCTGGCAACGTTGACCGCATAATGGGTAAACGGATCGTTGCGACGAACATCCTTGCGATCCATCGCCGCCTCGGGATCGAAATCCTTGAGTTCACCGGCAATTTTCGAACGATGGTCTACAGGATCGAATTTGGTAATGGGACCGATCCCCGAACGCCCTTGCAAAATCGCGGCCCAGAACGAATCCAGGTCGTTGCCATTCGGGGCGAGTGCACCCAATCCCGTAACTACTACTCTACGTCTGGACACAGGCAGTGCCTCCGCTCAGGACTCAATGCTCTCTTCGAGATATTTGATTGCGTCAGCTACGGTCGCCATTTTTTCGGCGTCCTCGTCCGGAATATCGATCCCGAACTCTTCTTCAAAAGCCATAACCAATTCGACGGTATCGAGCGAATCGGCGCCCAAATCGTCGATAAACGAGGCCTGGGGGCTGACCTGATCCTGGCTCACGCCCAATTGCTCGACAACCAAATCCCTCACGCGTTCATCGATAGATGCCATTTCAAATTCCCCTTGGGATAATGGGTGAATAGTGCGATAAATGTATTCACTGCGTCAAATATATGCGACCATAGACTTCTTTTTCAACCGCTATCTAGATCGCCATCCCACCATCAACGGACAAAACTTGCCCGGTGATATAGGCAGCCTGCTCCGAGGCGAGAAACGCCACCGCATGAGCCACGTCTTCAACAGTCCCCGCGCGCCCCAGCGGGACTCCGGCCAGCATCTGCTGCTGCACCTCCGAGTCCAGTTCATTGGTCATACCGGTTTCGGGGACCAATCCCGGTGCTACGGCATTGGCGGTGATACCCCGCGAGCCGAGTTCGCGAGCCAGGCTCTTGGTCAGGCCGATCAAGCCAGCCTTGGAAGCGGCGTAGTTGGCCTGGCCGGGATTGCCCTGTAATCCCACCACCGAAGTAATATTGACAATCCGTCCACCACGGGCTTTGAGCATCGGTCGCACCGCGGCCTTGGCGCAATTGAAAGCGCCTTTGAGATTGATCGCCAGCACCTCGTCCCAATCCTCCTCTTTCATCCGCATCAATAAATTATCACGGGTGACCCCGGCGTTGTTGACCAGTATGTCCAGCCTTCCCAATTCCTCAATCGCACTCGCAATCAGTCCATTAGCCTGCTCGGCCTCGGCAACATTAACCTGGCGCACCAGGCAACGACGCCCCAAGCCTTCTATCTCCGCTGCCACCGCACTTGCGCTTTCAAGATTGCGGGCACAAATCGCTAGGTCGGCGCCTTCGGTTGCCAAACGCAGTGCGATGGCCCGACCAATACCCCGCGAACCACCCGTCACCACCGCTACTTTTCCGTCTATGAGTCCCATATCACTCCGCCTTCTGCACCGCTTTAAGCTCCTCGTCTGTGCCTGCGCGCGAGACATTGATACCCCGCTCGATACGCCGTACCAATCCCTTAAGCACCGCACCCGGCCCGACCTCAAAGGCCCGGTCAACTCCCATCTGCGCCAGATTGCGCACCGTCTCGGTCCATCGAACCGGGTGGGTGAGTTGACGGATCAAATGCTCTCGTAACTCCTCCGGGTCGCTCACCGGGGCAGCCGAAACATTGGTAAAAATCGGCACCTGGGGAGCCTGTAAAGGCGCGGCCTGCAAGAGCGGTTCCATCTCATCAGCCACAGGCTCCATCAGCGGCGAATGAAATGCTCCGCTGACAGCTAATTTGACGAAACGCGTGGCGCCTGCTGCCTCGGCCAATTCCCCCAAACGGACAACAGCGGCCTCCTGCCCGGAAACCACGACCTGGCCCGGCGCATTGAAATTGGCCGCAACGATCACCCCTGTATCTGCTGCTTGTGCGCAAAGCGCAAGTACCTGCTCATCCTCCAAACCAATAACTGCCCCCATCGCACCCGGCTGTGCAACACCAACCTCCTGCATCAGTCGCCCCCGCGATCTCACCAGCGCCAGCGCCGCCTCAAAGGAAAGCGCGCCGGCGGCTACCAGCGCCGAATACTCCCCCAGACTATGCCCGGCAACCGCCACTGGAACCTGGCCCCCCATCGCAAGTACTTCCCAGGCGGCAACGCTGTGGACAAAGACGGCTGGCTGCGTCACTTCGGTCTGCATCAGCCGCTCTTCCGGCCCCTGGAAGCACAACTCGCTGAGCTTAAAATCCAGAACCTGATCAGCCTGGGCGAAGCGCTCGCGCACCGATTCGTGCTGCTCGTACAGGTCGCAAGCCATGCCCACCACCTGTGATGCCTGTCCGGGAAACAAAAAAGCACAGCGACCCACTTCAGACTCCCCAGCGAAAAAGAGCGCTGCCCCAGGTGAGCCCACCACCGACCCCGGTCATCAGCACTAGATCGCCACGCTCCAAACGGCCCTGGTCTACCGCTTCGGACAGGGCAATAGGAATGGTGGCCGCGGTAGTATTGGCATAGCGGTCGATATTGACCATCACCTTTTCGGGTGGAAGATTCATACGTTCGGCCGCGGCATCGATGATACGCTTATTGGCCTGGTGCGGCACAAAAAGCTTGAGATCTGCACCCGTAATTCCATTGCGCTCGATCAGGCTCGCCGATACCTCAGCCATTTTCCCCACCGCAAACTTAAAAACGGTGCGTCCATCCTGACGAATATAATGCATGCGTCCATCAACAGTTTCGTACGAAGGAGGATACAAACTTCCCCCACCTTTGATGCATAAGCAGTCGACGTTGGAACCATCGGCATAGTGCTCAAAGTCGATCAGCCCAGCCTCATCGTCTTCCGCGCGTTCCAGCAGCACACCACCGGCCCCATCGCCAAAGAGCACACAGGTCGCACGGTCTTCAAAATCAAGTATCGTGCTCATCTTGTCGGCACCAATGACCATCACCCGACGCTGGGCACCACTTGCAATAAATTGGGCCCCGGTGGTGACGGCAAAGACGAAACCGGAACAAGCCGCCGACAAATCGTAGGCCCAAGCCCGATGGGCACCGATCGCGTGTTGAACCAGGCATGCCGTCGCCGGAAAGATCATATCCGGCGTAATGGTCGCGACGATGATCAGATCAATATCACCCGCCTTGAGACCGCGGCGCTGCAGGAGTTCCTCGGCCACGGCGATCGCCATTGTCGAGGTTGGCTCATCTTCAGGCAGAAAGCGCCGTTCGACGATGCCAGTACGAGTGCGAATCCACTCATCTGAGGTTTCGACTCGCTCCGCCATCTCAGTATTGGTGACGACTCTATCGGGCAGAAAGCGACCGGTCGCGGTAATCGCCGCCCTGTATCTTTTCTCCTGATCAGCCACTCAATCTCCCACCCCAAAAAAGAGCTTATACGTCGGGATCGACGTATTCGCGGCCCCGATAGAATCCGCAACTAGCGCAGACGCGATGGGGGAGGGTGGGCTGCCCGCAATGGGAACAAGTGGTCCTAGCCGCCGCTTTGATTTTCCAGTGGGTGCGCCGTTTGTCGCGGCGGG
>MDTE01007450.1_pt1 | contig 29140 bp, 27 predicted proteins | sample 811231 | NCBI WGS metagenome assembly MDTE01 (sample SAMN05326651, study PRJNA326480) | marine metagenome | isolation source: seawater | place: Indian Ocean: Red Sea | collected 2010 | reverse complement strand
TCTGTTATTATTACATTTTTTAAAGTTCTATCTTTTATTTTCTTATCACCTATAAATTTAATTTTCTTAATATGTGCTCTATCACCTAAATCTATATCAAAATTCAAATCAATAGTATTATTTTCATTTCTTTTAACCTTTGTTGAAATTTTAGAAAAATAATATCCATTACTATTGAGAATATTTTTTAAAATGTTTTCATCTCTTTTTACTTTATTTTCTAAAAATGAACTTTTTATTTTTAATGTCAGGTTCTCTTCAAGAACTTTTAGGATTCTTTTATTTTTAACACCAGAAATTTTAACGTTTTGAATAATTGGATTTTCTGAAACATTAATTAAAAGTGTATTATTTTCAACTTTAAGTTTAATATTTTCAAAAAATTCAGTTTTGAATAAATTCTGAATTATTTTATTTAGATCACTATCACTATATTCTTTATTAATAGCAATATCACCAAACAATAGTATTGTTTCATCTGAAACTCTATTGTTTCCTGTGATTTCAATTTTTTTAATTTCTTCTGCATTTACATTAAAAATTAAAAAAAATATTAAAATTATTTTTATAATATATTTAGCAATCATTTTTTATTTTTATTACATAGTTCAGAAGTTTTCAATCTAACTTGTTCACTAAGGGTTATTATTTCAGTAATTGAATTTGGTTTAAAACGCTTTTTGTTTTTAAATTCGTTCATATTTAAAATTTTATTTAATATTTTGTAAATACTTGTAAAACTAATTTTATTGTTCAAAAAGTTATTTACTAGTTCATCATTTGCAGATATTAAAACGGTCTCCATAAGAGAAATATTATTAGAAATTTTATTAATAAATTTCAAGCAAGGGAATTTTTTGTAATCTGGTTTGGATAATTTAAAATTGTTTAATTTTGTTAAATCGATTTTTTTAGTTACAATTTTTTTATCTTCATTTCCATAAATAGAATTGAAAATTGGGATTAACATACTTGTTTCATGTACCAATAATTTAATTATTCCACTATCAAACTTAACCATTGCATGTAAATAAGATTTTGGATGTATTAAAATTTCAAATTTATTTAAATTAATATTAAATATTCTCTGAGCCTCAATCACTTCAAAAAGTTTGTTCATCATTGTTGCTGAATCTATACTGATTTTTTTTCCCATTTTCCAACTTGGATGATTTAATGCTTTTGTAGGAGTAATTTTATTAAATTTATTTTTTGGATAATTTAGAAAAGGACCTCCAGATGCAGTAATATATATTTTTGATACTTTATTATTTTTATTTTCTCCTAATAATGTCCATATTGAAAAATGTTCTGAGTCGACTGGTATAAATTTAGTTTTATTTTTTTTTAGTTCTTTATAAATTAGATTCCAGGCGCATATGATTGACTCCTTATTTGCTATTGCAATTTTTTTTGTGTGTCTAATGATTGATAAAGTTGGCTTAAGACCTGTTAGGCCTGATATTGAGGCCATTACATAATCTAGTTTATTTCTAAAAATATAATTAAATTTTGTGAAATCATTATAAATATTTAAATTTTTTTTCGAATTTTTTTTTTTGAATAATAAATAATGTTTTTTACTTATTATTATTAAATTTTTTACTTTAAATATTTCTGCTTGTTTACTTAATTCTTTAATATTTGAATAGGTTGTAAGTAATTTAATATCAAAGTCATTTTTATTTTTTTTAATTAATTTTAATGTAGTTTTTCCGATAGACCCTGTTGATCCTAATATGGCTATTTTTTTTTTCATTTTAACATTTGAATTAATAAATATGAAAAAGGTATCGCAAATAACATACCGTCAATTCTATCCAACAGACCTCCATGTCCAGGTATCAAAGTACTAGTATCTTTAACTTTAGCTATTCTTTTAAATAAAGAAATTATTAAATCTCCTATCTGACTTATTAATGATATAAAAATAACAAATCCAGTAATCATATGTACAGGGTATTCGTAAAATAAATTATTATTAAAATAAATAATTTCAAAATTATAACTTAGTGAAATTAATAAAAATATTAAAGGTAACAAAAAAGATCCTATCACTCCTGAATATGTTTTATTAGGTGATATTTTGGTAAGCTTAATGCCCTTAAAAGTTTTACCAAATAAATATCCACCAATATCTGTTAAAATACATATTATTATTACAAATGTTATGAATTGAAGGCCCTCAATGTCATGATTCTTGTTATTAAAATTTCTTGATAAGTAAAATGTTACAGTAGATATTATTAAAAATATTATACCCAAATATCTGTAATATTTATTTTTATTTGTTAGGTTATACCATTCATATATTGAAATTATTGCAATAAAAATACTGAAAATTACAAATAATACAGATCCTTTAATTAATACATATGCTATAATAGGCAACATAAAAACAGAACTTAGAAATCTTTTTATTAATTCATTTGACATTATATATTTCCAAAATTTCTTTTAACTTTTTTAAACTTATTTAAAATTTTTATATAATCTTTTTCCTTAAAATCGGGCCAGAGTTTTTTTTCAAAAAATATTTCTGAATATGCTATTTGCCACAATAAGAAATTACTTAATCTTTTTGTATTCCCTGTTCTAATTAAAATATCTGGATCTGGAATTCCAGATGTATAAAGGTTATTTTCAAAGTTTTTTAAATTAATTTTTTTTTTTTTATTATTAAGTTTTTCAAAAGCATCGATTATTTCTTTTTTAGATCCATAGTTTAAAGCAAGATTAATTTGAAGTCTTTTATTTGTAGATGTAAATTTTTCACACTTATTTAATAATTTATTTATTTTAACTGTGAAATTTTTTTTCCCAATCACTTTCAATTTAATTTTTTGACTATTGAATTCGTTTATTCTTTTTACTAAAAAAGTTTCTAATAAAGAGAAAAGAAAATTTATTTCTCTTTTTGGTCTTTTCCAATTTTCGGTGGAGAACGCAAATAAAGTCAAAAATCTTATTTTATTTTTAATTGTAGACTTTATTATTCTTTCAACAGTATTTAATCCTTCTTTATGGCCTAGATTCCTCGAATTTTTGTTTTTTAAACCCCATCGACCATTACCGTCCATTATAATGGCAACATGTCTTATTGGATTCATATAGTCATTATTTCTTTTTCTTTTGATAAAACTTTTTCGTCAATTTTTTTTGTATTTTCATCTGTAATATTTTGAATATTTTTCTCCTCTTTTTTTTGAATATCTTCACTGATATCTTTTTTTTTTAAAAGACTCTTTAAATCCTCATTTGCCTCTCTTCTGATATTTCTTATAGATATTTTGCATTGTTCTCCTAAAGATTTAATTTTTTTTTTTATTTCTTCCCTTCGTTCTTCACTAAGGTTAGGAATGGGTAATCTTATTAATTGACCATCTATTTGAGGATTTAATCCTAGGTCAGATTTTTGTATTGCAGCATCAATTAAAGACACATTGCTTACATCCCAAACTTGTATGTTTATAATTCTTGGTTCTGGAGTTGTAATACTTGCTAGCTGATTTATTGGCATTTTTTGACCATACACATCTACTTTTACTAAATCTAAAATGTTGGCATTTGCCCTGCCGGTGCTTAAAGATGATAAATCTTTCGTGAATTTTTCAATAGCTTTAGACATTTTATTTTTGTAATTGTCTGCAGTAAACATTATTCTCCAATTTTTAACCTATAAAAATTTTTAATTTTTACACTTTTAATATTTAGATTATTTATTGCATCATTAACCTTAATTTTTGGCTCCATAACCCAATTTTGTGACATCAAAGAATTTTCTTCTTTAAATTTTTTAATTTTACCAATACTAATCTTTTTAGCAATTTCATCATTCTTTCCACTAATTTTTAATTCTTCCGATATAAGTTCTTGTTCTTTTTTAAGGATATTATCATCAATATCATCAGCAATTAATGCTATAGGATTGGATGCTGCTATGTGCATGCACAATTGTTTACCAAAAATATCTACATTTTCATTTACTTCGCTACTCTCTATAGTGGCTATAACAGAGAGCTTAGACAGATTATCCTTCACAACAGAATGTAAATAATTGTAATTTTTTACACCTGAATTTAAAAAAGTTACACTTCTCCCTAATGTGATTTTTTCGCCTATCTTTGAAATTAGTTCAATTAGGTTTTCATCAACACTTTTACCGTTTTTCATTTTTTCTACTTTTAATTTATCAATATTAGAATTAACTTTATTGTTAAGATCACCTATTTCTTTAGCAAAATTTATAAAATCATCATTTTTTGCCACAAAATCTGTTTCACAATTTATTTCTATCAAAGATATACTTTTTTCATTTTTTGAAGTTGCTACTATACCTTCTTTTGCCTCCCTCGACATTTTTTTTGAAGCTTTAGAAATTCCTTTAACACGTAATATCTCAATCGCTTTATTTATATCATTATTAGATTCTTTTAATGCGTTATTACAATCTTTAAAACCTGCACCTGTAGCTTTTCTAAGCTCTTTTACTTTATCAAGATTCGTCATTTAATTTTTTTTTAATTCTTTGTCTTCTTGAATTTTTGTGTGTATAATTTCGCCGGAATCTTTTTTATCTATAATTACTATATTTTTCTTTGCATCATCAATAGTCTCTTTGATTAAATTACAATACAAATCAATTGATCTTCTAGCATCATCGTTGCCTGGTATTGGATAATCAATACCCTCAGGGTCTGAATTTGTATCTAAAATTGCAACCACTGGAATTCCAAGTTTTACTGACTCTTTAATCGCCAATGTTTCATAGTTTGTATCAATTACAAAAACTAGATCTGGTGTTTTTTTCATTTCAGAAATCCCGCCTAGCGATCTTTCTAATTTATCTCTTTGTGAACTCATTTTTAGTAGTTCTTTTTTTGTAAAACCTCTATTTTCAGATTTTAAGTCACGATTGATTTTTTGTAATTTTTTAATAGAATTTGAAATAGTACCCCAATTTGTTAGCATACCACCAAGCCACCTGTAATTAACGTAATATTGATTGGTGCTTTTAGCAAGTTCTGCTATAGACTCCGAAGCTTGTTTTTTTGTTGATATAAATAAAATTTTACCATTGTTTGAAACTGTTTCATAAATTTTTTCTAATGCGACTTTTGTCAATTCTAAAGTTTGGGTTAAGTCAATTATGTGTATGGAGTCTCTTTTTCCAAATATATATTTCTTCATTTTAGGATTCCATCTCAAGGTTTTGTGACCTAAGTGAACTCCTGCTTCTAATAGTTGTTGAATTGTTATCTCTGGTATTTTCATAATATTTCCGGTTATGCCTCCACAATTTCTTCCATAAGGACCGGGGGTATTTAAACCTAAAAATTGTGTGCGTTTTTTTTTAATTTTCGACTGTTTACAAATTAATTAATAATAAAACAAGCAATTTTATGCAAAATTTATAGATATTTTGTCTTTTTTTAATAAATTTATCGATTTTTGGCTAATATCTCTTTTATTTTTAAGGTCGAATGTGACTATTCTGTCCTCTAATTTATATTTAATACTTACTTTAGTTTTACCTTCTCTCTCGAGATATTTTGTAATTTTTTCTAACTCAGAATAATTATTTAAGATGAAGCTTATAGAGTTTATTGGTCTTTTTAAAATTTCACTCATTGAAATTATATTTTTAATATTTATTCTTTTTTGATTAGTCTCATTATTGATAGATTTATTTAATTTTAGCAAAACTGAATTACCTTCTTTTAAAATATGTCTATTATTTTCCAAAATATCAGAGAACAAAAATAACTCAAAGAATGAATTGAGATCCGAAAATTTTATAACAGCATATGAGTTACCTTTATTTGTTTTTCTTTCTTGTATTTTAAGAATGGTTGCTGCTATATTTTTTTCTGTTTCATCGGGTAAATTACTAAAATCTTGATAATTTAAAATTTCAAATTGAGGGAAATAATCTTTGTATTGATTCAAGGGGTGGTCAGATATAAAAAAACCTACCGAATCAAATTCTTTATTTAATCTTTCATTAAAATCCCAATCACTTTCACTATTAAGTATTTCGCTATCATTATCATTATTTTCGAACAGATTAATTTGATTATTGATCTTATTCTCATTTATATTTTTAGATTTTAAGATTAAATTTGGCACTGATTTAAATAAAGATGATCTATTTTTATTAATGCTGTCAAAAGCTCCTGCTTTAATTAATCCCTCCAACTGAAGCTTATTTATATCTTTTGAGCTAACTCTATTAATAAAGTCAGAAATAGATTTGAAATTACCATTTTTTAATCTTTCGTTTACAATATTAGAGACCGCCTCAAATCCAACATTTTTAATCCCTCCTAATGCATAAAATAATTTATTTTTATCTGATCTAAAATTTGCATAACATTTATTTATGTCAGGTCTAATTACGTCAATATTTAATCTTTTGATTTCTTCATAAAATTCACCTAATTTTTTTTGGTTAGAAATATCCATAGTCATAGAGGCTGCAAAAAATTCGTTCGGATAATATGTTTTTAAATAAGCAGTTTGATAAGCTATTATAGCATAAGCAGCGGCGTGACTTTTATTAAAACCATATTCTGCAAATGGTTCAATTTTTAAAAATATACCTGCTGCAACGTCTTTTGGAATACCATTTTTAACTGCTCCATCTATAAATCTAATTTTTTGTTTTTCAACTTCTGTTCTTTTTTTTTTACCTATAGCTTTTCTTAGAATATCAGCTTCTGCAGCCGAAAATCCCGAGAGTTTTTGTGCTATTTGCATTACTTGTTCCTGGTAAATAATTACACCATATGTGGGTTTTAAAATTTCCTCCAAATGTGGGTGTATGTAGTCTGGCTCTCGCTTTCCATTTTTACATTCGTTGTAAATTGGTATGTTACTCATGGGTCCAGGTCTATATAACGCAACTAATGCTATTATATCCTCAAGATTTGTAGGCTTCATGTTTGTCAAAGCATCTTTCATTCCTGAGCTTTCTAACTGAAATAATCCAACAGTGTTTCCTAATGAAAGAGTTTTGAATACTTGATTATCTTCATAGTCGATTTCTTTAATGTTAAAATTTTGATTTTCATTTATTAGTTTCTCTGTTTTATTAATTACAGTTAAAGTTTTTAATCCAAGAAAATCAAACTTTATTAAACCAGCATTTTCAGCCGAATACATATCGAACTGTGTTGATGGAAGTAATAAATTAGCTGATGGATCTCTGTATAGAGGAACACTACTAGTTAACTTCTTATCTGCTATAACAACTCCTGCAGCATGTGTAGCTACATTTCTATTTAAACCTTCTAATTTAAGTGATAAATCAATTAATTTTTTAACTCTTTTATCCTCCTTGATCATCTTTTGTAATCTAGGTTCAGAATTAATGCACTCGATTAAACTTTGAGGCCTAGACGGATCAAATGGTATCATTTTAGCGATACTATCTACAAATCCGTAAGATAATCCAATCACCCTTCCAACATCTCTTATTACCATTCTTGCTTTAAGTTTTCCAAAAGTTATAATGTGTGCAACACTTTCTTTATACTTAGAAGATAAATATTTAAAAACCTGATCTCTTTTTTCTTCACAAAAGTCTATATCAAAATCAGGCATAGAAATTCTTGCAGGATTTAAAAATCTTTCAAAAATTAAATTAAATTTTATTGGATCAACATCAGTTATAGACAAACACCAAGCCACTAAGGAACCTGCACCTGATCCTCTTCCCGGTCCTACCGGTATATCATTATTTTTAGCCCAATTAATATAATCTGACACAATTAAAAAATAACTAGAATATTGCATTTCATTTATAATTTTTAATTCATGGTCTAACCTTTTTTTATATAATTGGTAAAATTTATGATCTGAGGGAATTTGGTCTTTTTTACAAAAAAAATTCTTAAATTTGATATTTAAACCATTATTAGAGTCTCTAATTAATTTATCATCAGCACTGCCATCATTTTTTGAACTGATATTAGGAAGTATTGGCTTAGAGAAAGATGGTCTAAAACTGCATCTAAAAGGTAAATTATAATTATTTTGTAATGCCTCTGGAAGATCTTTAAAAATCAGTTTCATTTCATCATCTGACTTTAAATAATGGTTTTCTGAGTATTTTATTCTATTTTTTTCATTAAGGTAGGTTTTGTTTCCAATACATATCAATGCCTCATGAGCATCATGCATATTTTTTTCTATGTAAAAGACCTCATGGGAGGCAATGATTGGAATATTAAACTTTGAGGAAAGATTTAGATTAAATTTTTCAAATTGTTTTTCGTTAAGATCTCCATGTCTTTGAATTTCTATATAAAAGTTATTATTATAAAATTTTTTTAAACTTTTAAATATTTCTTCAATATCATCAAACCTACTTTTAGTATATAACTTTCCTATCAGTCCATTTAATGTTCCAGACATTACTATCATATCCTCACTTAAAGAATACAAATCCTCTATCTTACAATACGGTTCCGATAAATCATTATTTTCTAAAAAAGACCTTGAAGAAAGCTCAATCAATTTTCTATAACCTTTTTCAGTCTTAGCAATTAAAGTTAGAAGTCCTTTTTCATTTTTAAATTCAAAATTAATCTGTGTACCAATAATTGGTTGGGTTCCTTGTTTAGAAATAGTCTCTGAAAATTCCAAAACTCCACATAAATTTGACGTATCTGATATACCAATAGATTTAATTTTGTTAGATTTGCAATAATCTTTTAAATTTTCTATTTTTATAGCTCCTTCACATATAGAGTACTGGGTATGTAATTTAAAATGTGTAAATGAATTATTATCTTGATTTTCTCGCATTAGATAATTTTATATTACCATTTTTTATATGCAATGTGTAGTCAGCCATTTTTGCAAAATACATATTGTGGGTTGCAAATATTATTACTCTTTTTTTGTTTTTTAATTTTAAAAATAATTTAAAAATTTCTTTTGCATTTTTATTGTCTAAACTTCCTGTAGGCTCATCTGCAACAATAATTTCAGGCGACTTTATCAATGCTCTCGCAATTGCGATTCTTTGAGATTCACCTCCGGATAGTTGAGAGGGAAAATTATTCATCCTATTATACAATCCTACTTTTTTGAGATAATAAATTGCTTCTTTTTTTGCAACAACTTCATTATTTTCAGAAACTAATTTAGACAATAATATATTTTCAAATGCATTAAAATCGGGTAACAAATTGTAATTTTGGTAGATTATTCCTATTTTATTTGCTCTTAAGGTATCGTTATAATCTGTATCAGAAAAGATAATTTTTTTTCCATTAATTATTATATTTCCAGTTGTAGGTCTATCAACTAATGATATTAAGTTTAACAGTGTAGATTTTCCAGAACCAGATGGACCTACAATTGAATATGTTTTTCCTCTTTTAAAAGAATAATTTAAATTTTTTAATATTTTTAATTTATTATTAAAAGTCTTAGATAAATTTTTTAAATCTATAATAATTTCATTCATATTTAAGTGATTGAATTGGATCTAAATTTGCAGCTTTTGCTGCAGGATAAAGTGATACAATTGATGTAATTAAAATTGAAATTAATCCTATTAAGCTAATTGATTTAATATTTAACTCTGATGGCATCTTGCTTAAAAAATATATCTCTTCGGGAAATATTTTTATATTTAAAAATTCGCTTAAAAAAATCCTTATCTCCTCAACATACATTGAAAAAGTAACACCCAACAGAATTCCAAAAACAGTAGCACTTATACCAATAACTAAACCTACAAGAAAGAAAATTTTCTTTATTGAATTATTTTTAACACCAATTGATTTTAAAATTGCAATCTCCCTAGTTTTGTTTTTAACCAAAATAGTTAAACCTGATACAATATTAAATGCAGCAACGATTATAATTAGTGACAAAATAATAAACATGACATTTCTCTCTATCTTTAAGGCTGAAAAAAGAGATTTGTTTAAGTCTGACCACGTATAGATAAATTCGTCCTTAAAAATTTTTTGTATTGAAATTTTGTTTTTTTCAACTTTACGTGGATTTTTCAAAAATAATTCTACAAATCTAGACGATGAATCTAAATTGAACATATTTTCTAGATCATTAATATTAATAAATACTACATTTTGATCAAACTCTAAAAATCCACTTTCAAAAATAGAGTCAACTATATAAGCTTCTTGCTTTGGCAATGATCCAACTATTGAATTAACACCAAAAGGTGACATCACAACTATTTTATCACCAATCTTTGCATTTAATATATAACTCAGCTCTTTTCCAATTGAAATATGTTTTAAATTTAAATTTTTGTTACCAGAGAAGTTTGGATTTTTTGTCAAATCTAGTTTTTTAAAACTTTTAGCTTTATAACCTCTAAATAGAATACCTTTTGTGTAGTCATTATTAATTATTATTCCCTCAGAACTGTTACTTACGAGAATTTTACTTGTAATATCAGTTATTATTTTGTTTTTAAATTTATCTGGGTCTATTTTTTTTTCATACGGTTTGATTACAACATGAGCATTAAATCCTATAATTTTATTTATAAGTTCGGTTCTAAAACCATTCATTACTGACATTACAATTATTAAAACAGCAACACCTAGTGAAATACCTATAAAGGAAAAGATAGATATTACATTCAAAAAACCATCTTTTTTTCTTGTAAATAAATATCTTAATGTAATTTTTCTCTCTAGTGATGTTATCAATTTGATATTTCTTTGTTAATAATTTCTATTATTGTTTTTAATTTTATTTTGACTACTTCTTTATCGATCTCTTTAAATTCAAATGATTCATCGTCTGAATTTTTGCCAATTATAATCTGAAATGGAATACCAATTAAATTAAATTTTTTCATTTTTGCTGAAATGCTATCTTCTGTGTCGTCAATGATTGTATCAATATTATTATTTTTTAACATTTTTGAAACATTATTAGCTTTATCAAGATTTTTTTTATCATTTTTGTTTATAAATGGTAAAATTGCACAATGATATGGAGATATTGATATAGGCCATTTCATTAATTCATTGTCCTCATCATATTTTGCCTCAATAATAGCACCTACTAATCTTGATACTCCAACTCCATAGGACCCCATTTTCACGAATTGTTTTTTGCCCTCTATGTCTACAGATGCATTCATTGGTTTAGAATACTTATCTCCAAAATAAAATATATGACCAACTTCAATACCTTTTGTTTGTAACTTAAATTTATCTAAAACATTTGCATTAAATTTTTCATTATTATATTTTTCGTCAGTCACAGCATAAAAGTTGTCAAATTTATTTCTTAATTTTATCAAATCATTTTTTTCTAAATTTACGTCGTCATAATTTATTTCAAATATTCTTTTATCAGTATAAATTTTACTTTCACCAGTTTCTGCAATAATAATAAATTCATGCGAAAGATTACCGCCTATCGGACCAGTGTCCGCTGACATTGGTATTGCTGATAAATTCATTCTTTTAAATGTTCTAAGATATGATAAATAAAATTTATTATATGAGAATAGCGCATCTTCATCATTAATATCAAAAGAGTATGCATCTTTCATAAAAAACTCTCTACAACGCATTATTCCGAATCTCGGTCTTAGCTCGTCTCTAAATTTCCATTGAATATGATATAATAATTGAGGTAAGGATTTATAGGATTTAATCGATGATCGAAATATTTCAGTAACCAACTCCTCATTTGTTGGGCCATAGAGCAATTCACGATTTTGCCTATCTTTAATTCGCAACATTTCTTCACCATAATCATCGTATCTTCCACTTTCCTTCCATATTTCACTTGATTGAATAGTTGGCATTAAAATTTCCTGAACTCCAATTCTATTCTGTTCCTCTCTAACTATATTTTCAATTTTTTTCATAATTTTAAATCCAAGAGGAAGCCAAGAATAAATACCTGCAGATGATTGTTTAATCATACCTGTTCTTAGCATTAATCTGTGAGATTTTATTTTAGCTTCAGACGGATCATTTTTTAAAATGGGAATTAATGATTTGGATAATAGCATATAGTTAGACTCTAACTAAATTTATATTGGTTATAGGTTTTTTACCAGTCTTTTCCTTTACAATTTTTCTACAATTAATTTTGAGAGTTTCAATTAGATTTTCTTGTTGTTTCTTGTTATTAAGAGAAAAAGTTCTAATTAATTTTTCTATTTCTTCCTGCAATAAATACTTAAAATCATCTTTATTTGAGATTGGCAGACCTTTAAAGTTAATTATAGGTTTATTGTGAATATTTCCACTTGTATTAATTAAAATAGTAATGCCTAAATATCCATTATTAGATAAATTTTTTCTTTCTTTAATCGAAATTGCATCCTCGTCAACTCCAACTTCTCCGTCTAAAAATATTTTTCCGTATGGTGCTTTATCAAAAAGCTCAATGTTTCCTTCGTTGCTTATTCTAACTATATCCCCATTTTCGACTTTAATGGGAAATGGCACTTTCATTTCTTTTGCAAAATGAATATGTTCTAGCATATGTCTCTGTTCGCCATGTACAGGTATTAATGATTTTGGCTTAATCCAATTATACATATCTTTTAATTCATCTCTATTTGGATGTCCCGAAACATGAACAAAATCTGTTTCTTCAGAAATAACCTCCACTCCTTCTCGAACTAGTTGATTGTGAAGCTTGTATAATTTCTTCTCATTTCCTGGTATTATTTTCGATGAAAAAATTACTGCATCTCCTGCTTCCACATGTACATCAGGATGTGAATAATTTGAGATTCTATTCATTGCACCCATTGGTTCACCCTGGCTACCAGTGCATAAATAAATTATTTTATCTCTAGAAAAATTTTTGGACTCTCTTGGATCAACTGGTTCAATTAAATCTTTTAAATAACCACACTGTTTAGCTGCATTATAAATTCTATGCATAGATCTGCCCACAAGTGAAATTTGTCTTCCAGTTTTTTTTGCGCAATAAAAAATTGTTTCCATTCTCGCAACATTTGATGCAAAAGATGTTACAATTATTTTTTTTTTTAATCTTTCAATTATTTTGAGTAAATTTTTTCTAACTTCATCTTCAGAACCAGATCTACCTAAACTAAAAATATTAGTAGAGTCACATATCATAAGTGTTACTCCTTTATTTCCAATTTCTTTTAGTCTTTCTACATTTAATTTTTTACCAACAAGAGGATTTTGATCATATTTCCAATCACCCGTATGTAGAATTTTACCAATTGGTGTCTCGATAAAAAGTGCATTCGGTTCAACAATTGAGTGAGTAAGTGAAACAAATTCAATTTTGAAATTACCAAGTTTTATTGTATTTCCCAATTGAACTATTTTTAAATATTTTGAAATATCGATTTTCCTTTCTCTAAACTTTTCGAGTACTAGGGCCGCTGTGAATGGAGTGGCATAAATATTACATTTAAGTTTTGGCCATACAATAGCAACAGCGCCTATGTGATCTTCGTGTGCATGTGTTAGAACTATTCCTAATAAATTATCTTTTTTGTCTTCTACAAACCCTGTATCAGGGTATATTAAATCTACGCCAGGTATTGTGTCATCTGCAAATGTTACACCTAAGTCAACAATAATCCACTCATGATGATCAGGTTTCCCAAAAGCAAAAAGATTTAGGTTCATTCCTATTTCACCTGCACCACCTAATGGACAAAAAAGTATTTCATCTTTCATATTATTTCTTGTTTTTTAATATACTTATCAAACCTTTTAATGTTAATTCTTTATCTAATATTGAAGGATATGCAATAGTGTCGGTAAATAAGTGAGCAAATCCTCCTGTGACTATAATATTAAATTTTGAATTTGTTTTTTTTAAAATTAATTTTATGATATTATTTATTAATCCTATATAGCCCCAATAAAATCCAGATCTTACTGCTTGGTTTGTGTTTTTACCAATTATATTTTTTGGTTTCAACAAAATTACCTTTGGGATTAACTTAGCACTTCTAGACAATGTGCTTAATGAAAGACTTAGACCTGGAGCAATAACACCACCTAAATATATATTATTTTTTATAACATCAAAAGTTGTTGCTGTACCTAAATCAATAATTATTGTATTCTTAGATTTTTTTAGAGCACCGATCGCATTAGCAATTCTATCTGATCCAACCTGTTTTTTATTTACAGATGCGTCTATATATTTACTAATATTTAATTGTTTTAATTCAATACATTTATAATTAAATTTATCTTTAAAAAATTTTTTAAATAGTTTAAATACATTCGGAACAACACTACAAAATAAAATCTCATCTAATTTTTTTATTTTAATTAACGAGGGAAATAATTTTCTATTAACCTCAGTTTTATTTATTTTATTTGTTTTTAAAATTATTTTTTTCTTCAATTTATATTTTTTATTTAGTAAAAATACTTTAACTTCTGTATTCCCTATATCACCAACTAAGAACATTTTTTTAATCTATATATATTTTTTTCGTAAAAATTTTTTAATTTAGAAAAAATTATATCTTTTGTAACTACTTTTTTAACATTGTTATTAACAAATGTAGTGTTATAGTTTTTAATTTCTGGACTATCAACTACATTAATACCGATGCCAATGATAATATATTTTTTCTCTTTATAATTTATACTTTCTTGAAGTATTCCACATATTTTTTTTTTATTCACATATAAATCATTTGGATATTTAATTCTAATATTTTGTTTTATAAAATTATTTAGTACTTTTTTAACCATGCTGCAGTTTAAAATAGTCAACTTATTAATATTAGTTTTTTTATTTATTTGAAAAAATATTGATACAAATAAATTTCCCTTAATAGAAATCCATTTTTTTCCATATCTACCTCTCCCTCTAGTCTGAAGTTCAGAAGTTATAATTCCATGATTATTTTTTGATTTAATTTTTTTTATTGCCATATCATTAGTGCTTTTAATTTTTTTATAAGAGAAAAGCTTAAATCTCATCTATATAATAAGAATTTTTGATACTATATCTAATAGTACACTTGGATAGATAAAATATAATAAAATTATTATGGTTGAGAAAAAAAGAGATAATTTTAATCCAGTATTTTGATTCGAGTCGTAGATATCTTTTTCTTTATCAAAATAAATTATTTTAATTATTCTTAAGTAATAAAAAGCGGCAATAACTGTTGATAGCAATCCAATAATAGCTAGATAATACATTTCATTATTTATAACTTCTAAGAAAATATAAAATTTTGCAAAAAACCCAGCTAATGGGGGTATTCCTGCTAGCGAAAATAACGATATTAAAAAAGACAATGATAAAAGTGGATGATTTTTTGATAAGCCAGATAAATCATCAAGTTCCTCAAAATATTTATCACTTCTTTTCAACATTAACAAACAGCTAAAAAAAGCCAAATTCATAATTAAATAAATTGAAATATAGACTATAGCACTTTGTATACCTTCATTAGTCCCAACTGAAACACCTGCTAGGGCAAATCCCATATGGCTTATAGAGGAATATGCCATAAGTCTTTTTAAGTTTCTTTGACCTATTGCAGCTACAGATCCAAATACCATAGAAGCAATAGACAAAAAGATAATGATTATCTGCCATTGATCTATAAGATTTATAAATGGTACGTATAAAAATTTAATAAATACAGTTAGAGCCGCAATTTTTGGGAGTATGGCAAAAAATATTGTTACAGATGTTGGTGAGCCTTGATAGACATCTGGTGCCCACATATGGAAAGGTACAGCCGAAATTTTAAAAGCTAAACCTACTATAATAAAAACTATACCTAAAGTTAATCCATATTGAACTTCAATAATATTTATCGAAATCTGATCGTAATTTGTAGAACCAGAAAAACCATATATAAGAGAACACCCATATAATAATAATCCAGATGATAATGCGCTCAAAACAAAATACTTTAACCCGGATTCTGACGAAAGTTTATTGTTCCTATTGAATGATGCAAGAACATATAATGCTAATGATTGAAGCTCTAACCCCATATAGAAAACAATTAAGTCGTTTGAACTAATCATTATCATCATTCCTAAAATTGAGCTTAATAATAAAATTGGATACTCAATTTTAAATATTTGAATTGTCTTAAGATAATTTGATGAAGACATCATAACAAATATCCCTGAAATTATTATTAATAGTTTCATTAAAGACGAAAAGTAATCAACTTTGTAACTATTATTAAAAATAAGTTTTTCCTCTAGATTTAATAGATTATAATTAAATACAAATATAATTATTAAAGCTAAAATAGATAAATTATATACATAATTACTACTATTTTTTTTAAAAACTCCAAATATTAAAAGTAACATTATTGTTACTGATAAAAAAATCTCTGAAAAAATAAAGTTTATATTATTTATTATCATTTGTTATTCGCTAAATTAATTTCAACGTTTAAGTTATATAATTCTAAAAAACTTGTTATAGATACATCAATAGTAGAAAAAAGCGGTTGTGGATAAAAACCAAAAAAAATAGTTGGTATTGCTAGTGTCCATAAAATAACTTTTTCAGTTAATGTTAAATCTAATAAGTCTTTTAATTTGTTGTTAATTATACTTCCAAAAATAACTCTTCTATATAACCATAGCATATATGCTGCACTTAATATTACTCCTAAACTTGCTAGTATAGCTGCTATAAAACTAATTTTAAAAGTACCCATTAAAATCAAAAACTCTCCTACAAATCCTGTGGTTCCAGGCAACCCTATAGCTCCTAAAGTAAAAATCATTAGCAACAGTGAATATTTGGGCATTATATTAACTAGTCCACCGTACTTATCTATAAGTCTAGTTTTGTGACGTTCATAAATAACTCCTACACACAAGAATAATGCAGCAGATACAAGTCCATGACTTATCATTTGAAAAATGCTTCCAGATATTCCTTGTTCGGTCATAGTAAATATGCCTAATGTAACAAAACCCATGTGTGCTACTGAAGAATAAGCAATTAGTTTTTTCATATCCTCTTGCATTAAGGCAACCAAGGATGTGTAAATTATTGCAATAATGCTTAAAACAAAAACTAATGGCACAAAATAATCTGAGGCAATTGGAAATAAACCTAAAGAAAATCTTATAAAACCATATCCAGCCATTTTCAAAAGTATTGCTGCTAATAAAACAGACCCTGCTGTAGGGGCTTCTACATGTGCATCTGGTAACCATGTATGAACGGGCCACATCGGTGTTTTGACAGCGAATGAACTAAAAAAAGCTAACCATAATAAGTACTCATATTTATCCTCAACACCTATCTCATAAAGCTTAATGACGTCTGTTGTTCCAGCAATCCAATATATGCTAATAATTGCTATAAGCATAAGAACAGAACCTAATAAAGTATATAGAAAAAATTTGAATGCTGAGTAAACCCTTCTAGCTCCACCCCATATTCCAATAATTAAAAACATTGGTATTAAACCACCTTCAAAAAATAAATAAAATACGACAAGGTCTAGGGCACAAAAAACACCAATCATAAGTGTTTCTAAAATTAATACAGCTATTAAGAAATCTTTAAGCCTATACTTAACTGTTGTATTTATGCTCAAGATACATAAAGGAGTTATAAATGTTGTTAATAATATAAATAAAATTGAAATACCATCTACACCGACCTTGTAATTAATTATACCATTAATCCATGATTTTTCCTCAACAAATTGGAAATTGCTAGAAGCGTTATCAAAAATTATCCATAAATATAAAGATAATAAAAAATTTGCTATAGAAATAAATAATGCAACATATTTTGATGAATTATTATTCTCGGATGATTTTATGAATAATATAAATAAAGAGCCAATCAATGGAAGTAGGATTAGTGATGAGATAATAGGAAAATTCATTAGTTTATAATTAAAATAGTTAATATTATTGAAAAACCAAGCAACATAATAAATGCATATTGGTAAATAAATCCTGATTGAAATTGAACAGCTTTATTGGAGAATTTTTTAATTAAATTGGATATACCATCAGGACCAAATCTATCTATAATTAGACCATCTATAAATTTCCAAAAAAAATGTCCAATCTTTTTACAAGGTATAATAAAAACATAATCATATAACTCATCAAAATACCATTTATTTTTTAAGAATTTATAAAGTGGGAGGTTATTTTCCATAATTTGTTTAGATAAATTTGTATTTTTTAAAAAAATTAAATATGAAAAAGGTATAGCTAAAATTACTAAAGATGGTGTTAGTATTAAGAACCATAAAGGAGGATGGTCTGAACTTAAAGTATCTAAAAAGAAAATTGAGGTTTTCCAAAAATTATATGAACTGTTTACACCAATAAATAATTCTTTAAATATATATCCCGAAAAAATAGCTCCTATGGCTAACAAGATAAGGGGTATTATCATTATTTTCGGAGACTCGTGCAATTTATCTTGGCTAATTTTAGTATTAGAAAAATTACCGTGGAAAGTTTTAAAAATTAATCTCCATGAATATATCGCTGTTAAGATAGCTGTCAAAATACCAATAGATGCTGCTGTATATCCTAAAAAAGTACCATTGAGGTAAGCATATTCAATAATTGCATCTTTAGAATAAAAACCTGACAAAAATGGAAAACCTGTTAGAGCTAGGGTTCCAATTATCATTAAGACGTAAGTGTATGGAAGCTTTTTATATGAGCCACCCATTAAATTTATATTTTGTTCATCTTTAAATGCATGTATTACTGACCCTGATCCTAGAAATAACAATGCTTTAAAAAATGCATGTGTAAACAAATGATACATAGCTACATTATAGGCTCCAACACCAGCAGAAAAAAACATATACCCAAGTTGACTGCATGTTGAGTATGCTATAATTTTCTTTATATCATCTTGTACTAAAGCTACACTAGCAGCGAAAATTGCTGTAGTCATACCAACAACAGTCACAACAGATAAAGCGAAAGGAGAATATTCATATAATGGTGAGCATCTAACAACTAAAAAAACTCCTGCTGTTACCATAGTTGCAGCATGTATTAATGCAGAAACTGGAGTAGGACCTTCCATAGCATCTGGTAACCAAGTGTGTAAAAATATTTGAGCTGATTTACCCATTGAACCTATAAATAAAAGTATACAGATCAAATCTATTGGGTTTAAATTTAGTCCTAAAAAACTAATTTTTTCATTTATTAGCCTCGGGACCATCTGAAAAACTTCATCATAATTTACGCTACCACATAAATAAAAAATTAAGAATATTCCTAAGGCAAAACCAAAGTCTCCTACTCTATTTACTAAAAAAGCTTTAATTGCTGCTGCGTTAGCAGTATCCTTCTTAAACCAAAAACCAATTAACAAATAAGAACAAAGACCGACTCCTTCCCAACCAAAAAATAGTTGTAAGAAATTATCTGATGTAACTAGTGTTAACATAGCAAATGTAAATAAAGAGAGATATGACATGAATCTCGATTTGTTAGGATCATGAGACATGTAACCTATTGAGTAAATATGAACTATCGAAGATATAAGTGTGACCACAACAAGCATTATTGATGATAATGCATCAACTTTAATTGACCAATTAACGTCTAAAGAGCCAGAACTTATCCAGGTTGCGACAGTAATATTTGAATTATAATCAAGATAAACTACTTTATAGAATATTATTAAAGAAAATATTGCGGATAATGTAACTAGTGAGGAATTTAAAATTTCACAACGAGATTGGCCAATTTTATTTCCAAAAAAACCGGAAATAAATGCACCAACTAGTGGCAAAAAAAGTACTAAATATTCCACTTTATCCCTTCAGTTCGTCTATTTCCTCTACCCTAATAGTTCCAGAATTTCTAAAATAGACAACAATAATAGCTAGCCCAATTGCTGCCTCTGCGGCAGCAACTGTTAATATGAAAAGGGTAAATATTTGACCTGTGAGATCATTTAAATATGCTGAAAAAGAAACAAGATTTATGTTAACTGCCAAGAGTATAAGTTCAATACTCATTAATATGACAATTATATTTTTTCTATTTAGAAATATCCCAGCAACACCAATTGTAAAAATTATTGCTCCTAGAGTAAGATAGTGACCTAGACCAATTTCAAACATCTATTTTAACTCCTTTGTTTTTTTCTACCTCTAACAATTCTACTCCTGTAGTTTTTTCCCTAGATATTTGATTTATATAACTCTGGCGCTTTAGGCCTTTTCTTTTTTTATATGTTAAAACTATTGCACCTATCATAGAAACTAACAAAATCATTCCAGAGATCTGAAACAATAAAATAAAATCTGTATATAAGACTGAGCCGATAGAATGTGTATTTGTTATGCCAAGATCTAAATCAAGGTTATTTACACTATAAATCTCTGGTCTAAATTTCCAACCACCGATAACTATTATTAATTCAAAAAATATTATTGTGCTTATTAAAAAACCAAATGGAATATGCGAACTACTTTGTTCTTTACCTTTTTTACTTTGAAACCATTCATTTTCTTGTTGAGCTACATTTAACATCATTACAACAAATAAAAAAAGTACAGCAACTGCTCCTACATAAACTATCAACATTATCATTCCAAGAAATTCGGCTCCACCCATAATAAATAAACAGGATATACTAACGAAATCTAATATTAAAAAAAAAACAGAATGTACAGTATTTCTGGATACTGTAACCATTATTGCAGAAACTATAGCTATGAAAGAAAAAATATAAAAAAAAATTGATTGAACTATCATCAGACTATCTGTGAGTACTGTCCGCTTTTATATTTGCGGATAAAATATTCTCCCATCTATCACCATTTTCAAGTAGTTTTTCTTTATTATAATATAATTCTTCTCTAGTCTCTGTTGCGAATTCAAAATTAGGACCTTGAACTATTGCATCTACTGGACAAGACTCTTCACATAAACCACAATAAATACATTTTAACATATCTATGTCATATCTTGTGGTTTTTCTGCTTCCATCAGCTCTTTCAGTTGACTCAATAGTTATTGCTTGAGCAGGACATACTGCTTCGCACAATTTACAAGCAATGCATCTCTCTTCACCGTTAGGGTATCTTCTTAATGCATGTTCTCCTCTAGCTCTTGGACTTATTTTACCTTTTTCGAAAGGATAATTAATTGTTTTTTTCTTTTTGAAGGTTTCTTTAACTGCAATTATCAACCCTGTTAAAAAATCAACTAGAAATATTGTTTTTAAGAATCTTATAATTTTCATAATTAATTGACTGGTAATATGTTAAAATAAAGCAAGAAGCTAGAAGTTAATACTACATAAAACAACGAAAAAGGTAAAAAAACTTTCCAGCCAAGTTTCATCAGTTGATCATATCTGTATCTTGGCACTATTGCTTTCACTAAAGCAAATAAAATAAATAATATCAACATTTTAATTATCAACCATATTGGACTTGGTATCAAATTAAATGGATAAGCGTCTACTGGAGATAACCAACCTCCTAAAAACAATATAGATCCCATTGCACACATAAGAAGAATATTTGCATATTCACCAAGCCAAAACATTGCATACATCATGCCTGAATATTCTGTCTGATATCCGGCAACAAGCTCTGCCTCTGCCTCAGGTAAATCAAATGGTGGTCTATTTGTTTCTGCTAATGCAGATATAAAAAATATTACAAACATAGGAAATAAAGGTAATATAAACCAAGTACTTTGTTGAGCCATAACTATATCTGAAAGATTTAATGACCCTACACAAAGCAACACATTTATAATTATTACACCAATTGAAACTTCATAAGATACCATTTGAGCTGCAGATCTAATTGATCCAAAAAATGGATATTTAGAATTAGATGCCCATCCGCCCATGATAATTCCGTAAACACCTAATGAAGATACCGCAAAAATATATAAGATTCCTACATTTATATCTGCTAGGACGGTATTTTCTCCAAAAGGTATTACGGCCCAAGCAATTAATGCTAAAGTCATAGTCACTATTGGAGCTAAGATGAATATTATTTTGTTAGATGTGGCAGGAATGATAATTTCTTTAAAAATATATTTTAAAGCGTCGGCTAATGATTGGAATAGCCCAAATGGACCAACAACATTTGGTCCTCTTCTTTTTTGAACGAATGCCCAAACTCTTCTGTCTAACCATACTATAAGTGCTACAGCTGTTAGCACTGGCAAAACCAATAAAACAATTTTATAGGTCTCATTAAATAAAATTTGAAAATATTCAAACATTTCTAGCCCTCAGTACCTGTACTTTTAATATTAAGGCGTGTATGTCTACACTCGGACATTGTTTTGGAAGCTCGGGCAATTACATTTGAGTAATAATAATCTATTTGATCAACAATAATTTTTTCCTCTTGAAATTTGTTATCAGTATTAATATCCAAATGGTTCTTTTTAGCTATTTTAAGATAATTGATCATAGAATCTACTAAATTATCCTTAGTATTAAATAATTTTTTATTATTTAAGATTAAAGATAGTTCGTTTACAATTACCCAATCCTCTTTAGCTTCACCAGGTGGATAATTAGCTTTATAAGCCTTTTGCATCTTTCCTTCTAGATTGGTAAAATAACCATCTTGCTCTGTAAAGGTTGCTGAGGGCAATATTACATCTGCAATTTCAGCACCACGATCGCCATGAGTTCCTATGTAAACTACAAATTCATTTTTTTTATCAAATTTTATGTTGTCCTGTCCATAAAGAAATACAATCTTAAATTTGTTTTTTTTTAAATCTTCTAAAACATTATTATATCCATCTCTTGAATTTAATACATTTAAATCATAAGAACCAACTGTAGATGCATTTTTGGAAATAATATTAAGAGGTTTCCAATTTTTTTCATCAAAATTTTCCTTTAAAAATTTCTTTGTTTGGTTAAACAAATATTTTGCTGACTTTAATTTAAAAAAAGATTCTCCTATTATTATCATTGGTCTTTTAGAATTTTTAAATTTTTCAAAAAATTTCCCTGACTTATTTAAAAAGTCTTTATAAACCTCTGTATTATTTTCTAATAATTCATATGGATAAGTAAGATCGCCAACATCGTTAAAAGAAAAAACTTTTAAATTATTTTTTATATATGATTTTCTAATTCTGGAATTTAAAATAGTGGCCTCATACCTTGGATTAGTTCCTATTAATAATAATAAATCTGCTTCCTCTATTCCATTTATGCTGCTGTTAAAAATATAATTTTCTCTGTTACTTATATCAATATATGAATTTTCTGATCTGATCTCTAAATTTTTAGACTCTAAAATTTTTTCAAAAAACTCTTTAACTGAATATGATGTATCCATGCTAGTCAAGTCACCTAAAAAACCACATATATCATCACTACTAGTATTTTTTATTTTATTTGAGATCTTTTCATAAGCATCCTCCCAAGAAGAAACTTCAAAATTACCATTGTTTTTAATATAAGGAGTATCTATTCTTTGATTTTTTAAACCATCGCAAGCATATCTAGTTTTATCAGATATCCATTCTTCATTTATATCCTCATTTATTCTTGGTAATACTCGTTTTACTTCCCAACCATAAGTATCAATTCTAATATTTGAGCCAACTGCATCCATTACATCGATTGTTTCTGTTTTTTTTAATTCCCAAGGTCTTGCCTCAAAAACATATGGCTTAGAAGTTAAAGCGCCTACAGGACATAGATCTATAACATTAGCTGACAATTCGGACTCCATAGTTTTCTCTAGATAAGTTGTTATCTGCATGTCCTCACCTCTACCAATTGCTCCTAATTCTGGTACTCCAGCAACCTCAGTTGCAAATCTAATGCATCTAGTACAATGAATACATCTTGTCATTTGAGTTTTTATTAGTGGACCCATATATTTTTCTGGCACATGTCTTTTGTTTTCTTTGTATCTTGACTTATCTATGCCATAAAACATAGATTGATCCTGTAAATCGCATTCACCGCCTTGATCACAGACTGGGCAATCTAATGGATGATTTGCTAATAAAAATTCCATTACTCCTTTTCTTGCTTTTTCTACTTTGTCTGTATTAGTTTTAATTACCATTCCTTCAGCAACGGGCATTGCACAAGATGCCACTGGTTTTGGAGATTTATCCATTTCGACAAGACACATTCTACAATTTCCTGCAATAGAAAGTTTTTCGTGATAACAAAATCTTGGTATCTCAGCTCCGGCTATTTCGCACGCTTGTAGAATTGTAAGTCCATCCTCAACTTCAACGTCTATATCATTGACTTTTAATTTAATCATTATTTTTCCAATAAGTGTTGGTCTACAAGATAAGGAATATTTCTATCTTTCTTAATTAAAGGATCAAAATTATTTCTTTTAATTATTTCATCCTTAAAATGTCTAATTAATCCTTGAACTGGCCAAGATGATCCTTCACCAAATGCACATATAGTATGACCTTCGATTTGTTTGGTTACATCCATTAACATATCAACTTCATCCTTAGATGCTTCACCTTTAGCCATTCTTTCTAACATTCTCCACATCCACCCTGAGCCCTCTCTACAAGGCGTGCATTGCCCGCAGCTTTCATGTTTATAAAATCTTGCAATTCGCGCCATACATTTTATTATGTCTTGTTCTTTGTTGATGACCACAACTCCCGCTGTTCCTAAACCACTTTTATGACTTACTAAACTGTCAAAATCCATTGTTATTGTCTCGCAAATTTCTTTAGGTAGCAACGGCATTGATGAGCCTCCTGGTATTACAGCTTTGAGATTTTCCCACCCTCCTATGACACCTCCTGCATGTTTCTCGATTAAAGTTTTTAAAGGAATACCCATTTCCTCTTCAACATTGCAAGGTTTATTTACATTGCCCGATATACAAAAAATTTTAGTTCCTGTATTTTTTGGCTTACCTAATGAAGCAAACCACTTTCCACTTTTTCTAAGTATAGTTGGAACTACTGCTATAGTCTCTACATTGTTAATAATCGTTGGACAACCATAAAGTCCAACAAGAGCAGGAAAAGGTGGTTTTAATCTAGGCTGACCTTTTTTTCCTTCTAAACTTTCTAATAAAGCTGTTTCCTCTCCACAAATATATGCACCAGCACCAAAATGAATGTAAATATCAAAATCCCATCCAGTTTGACAAGCATTCTTACCAATTAAGTTTTTTGAATAAGCCTCGTCAATAGCCTTTTGAAGTCTTAATCCCTCATTATAATATTCACCTCTTATATAAATATAACACTTGTGAGCATTAACTGCATAAGCAGCTATTAAACATCCCTCTATAAGCTTATGAGGTTCAAATCTAAGGATATCTCTATCTTTACAAGTTCCTGGTTCAGACTCATCAGCATTAATTACTAAATAATGTGGTCTTGAACCAACTTCCTTTGGAGCAAAAGACCATTTCAAGCCCGTTGGAAAACCTGCTCCACCTCTACCTCTAAGCTCTGATATTTTAATCTCATTAATTATCCAATCTCTTTGTTTAGAAATAAGTTCCTTAGTATTACTCCAATCACCTCTTTTTAATGCTCCATCTAGTGAGGAACTATCATCATTATATAAATTTTTAAAAATTCGATCTTTATCTTTAAGCATTAGTTTCCTCTATTAATGTTTTTCTATTATTTTCAGGCTCTGAATTTTTTCTTCCTCTATAAGAACCTGGTTCAGGAACTTCACCATTGTTGATTTTATCAAATATTTTTAAAGCTTTTTCTTTATCTAAATCTTCATAGTAATTTTCATTAATTTGCATCATGGGTGCATTTATGCAGGCTCCTAAACATTCAACTTCTACCCAAGAACATTTACCATTATCTGATACTTTATTTTGATACTTTGATACTTTCTCTTTACAAGCGTCGACTAAATTATACGCTCCTCTTATCATACATGGCGTAGTTGTGCACACTTGTATAAAATAATCTCCAACTGGCGATAAATTATACATTGAATAGAATGTTGCTACTTCATAAACTTTGATGTACGGCATATTTAAAAATTTTGCTATGTACTTCATAGCTGCTAAAGGTATCCAATTATTGTTTTGTTTTTGAGCAATATATAGAAGTGCCATTACGCCACTTTGCTGCTTACCTTCTGGATAATTTTTTAAAATATTATTTGCTATCGCAAGATTCTCTTCGCTGAATAAAAATGTATCAGGTTGCTCTTTGCTAATCTTTTTTAAACTCATCTGTCCACTTCTCCAAAAACTATATCCATAGATCCAAGTACAGCTGGAACATCTGCTAACATATGTCCTTTAATTAAATAATCCATTGCTTGTAGATGTGAAAAACCCGGTGCCCTAATTTTACATTTGTAAGGTTTACTCGAACCGTCAGAAATTAAATAAACACCAAATTCACCTTTTGGAGCTTCTACAGCGGTATAAATTTCATCTTTTTCGACTCTATAACCTTCTGTAAAAAGTTTAAAATGATGTATTAAAGCTTCCATCGACTCTTTAATTTGTTTTTTAGGTGGTGGAGTTATTTTGCCATCATTAGTTTTTACTGGTCCTTTTGGCATTTGGTTTAAGGATTGAGTTATTATTTTTACACTTTCTCTCATCTCCTCAATTCTACAAAGATAACGATCATAGCAATCTCCATTTTTACCCACAGGTATTTTAAAGTCTAAAAGATCATAGCACTCATATGGTTGAGATTTTCTAAGATCCCAAGGTACACCTGAGCCTCTTAGCATAACCCCAGAGAAAGAATAATCTAACGCATCCTGTTTAGAAACAATTCCTATATCTACATTTCTTTGTTTAAATATTCTATTATCTGTGAGTAATGTTTCAAGATCATCAATGATTTTTGGGAAATCATTACAAAATTTTTCAATATCTTCCTCAAGTGATAAAGGAAGATCTTTATGAACACCACCAGCTCTAAAATAGTTAGCATGCAGTCTTGATCCTGATACTCTCTCGTAGAAACCCATTAATTTTTCTCTTTCCTCAAAACCCCACAATGTTGGAGTTAAAGCACCAACATCCATTGCTTGTGTCGTTACATTTAAAATATGACTTAAAATTCTTCCAATTTCACAAAAAATTACTCTTATATATTGAGCTCTAATTGGTACACTAATTTTAAGAATTTTCTCAATTGCTAAAGCGAAAGCATGCTCTTGATTCATTGGAGCTACATAATCAAGCCTATCAAAGTACGGAACTGCCTGAGCATAAGTTTTATGTTCTATAAGTTTTTCAGTTCCTCTATGCAATAATCCAATATGTGGATCAGCTTTCTCAACAACTTCTCCATCTAACTCTAAAACTAATCTGAGAACACCGTGAGCAGCAGGATGCTGTGGTCCAAAGTTTAAATTCATAGTTTTAATTTCTTTAGTCATTATTTTTTGATTGTTTTTTAATATATTTTGTACCTTCCCATGGACTTTCATAATCAAAATTTCTGTAATTTTGTTCAAGTTTTACTGGTTCATAAATTACCTTTTTGTCTTCCTCATTATATCTAACCTCTTCATGTCCTGTTAAAGGAAAATCTTTCCTCAAAGGATAACCTTTAAAGTTATAATCCGTTAAAATTCTTCTTAAATCTGGATGATCTTTAAAAGAAATTCCATACATATCAAATACCTCTCTTTCCATCCAATTTGCTGAAGGGTATATAGAAGTTATTGAAGATACTATCTCATTTTCTTTAATATCATATTCGACATTTGCCCTAACATTTTTTTCATGACTTAACAAAAAATATCTCAATTTAAATCTTTTTTCTTGTTCTGGGTAATCTACTGCTGTTATATCAATTAGTTGTCTAAATTTTGTTTTTGAATTATTTTTAAGAAATAATATTACCTCACAAAGATCTTTCTCATCAATTGATATTTTTAAATCATTATATCTAATTGATGAACTCTTAATTTTTGTAGTTAGTTCAGAATTAATAAATTTTTCTATGTCATTTAGTATTTTCATTAAATTTATCTCTCCAAAGATCCTTTTTGTCTAATTTTTTTTTGTAATTGCATTATCCCGTATAGTAAGGCCTCCGCAGAGGGAGGGCATCCTGGGACATAAATATCTACTGGAACTATCCTGTCACATCCTCTTACCACAGAGTATGAGTAATGATAGTATCCACCGCCGTTTGCGCAACTGCCCATTGATATCACATATCTTGGCTCAGGCATTTGATCGTAAACTTTTCTTAAAGCTGGAGCCATCTTATTTGTTAAAGTGCCAGCTACAATCATAACATCAGATTGTCTGGGACTAGCTCTTGGTGCTGCACCAAATCTCTCAAGATCATATCTGGGCATTGATGTTTGCATCATTTCAACTGCGCAACAAGCTAGACCGAATGTCATCCAGTGAAGTGATCCTGTTCTTGCCCAATTCACTAAATTTGTCATCGATGTTGTCACGAAACCGTTATCACTAAAATCTTTAGCAATTTTTTTAAACTCCTCCGGTATCTGATCTTCTTTTATATTACGAATATCTTTCATTCCCAATCCAAAGCTCCTTTTTTCCATTCATAAATAAAACCTATAGTTAATATACCTAAAAAAATCATCATTGATATAAATCCAAATATTCCAATTTCTCCCAATGTAATTGCCCAAGGAAATAAGAATGCAATTTCTAGATCAAAAATAATAAACAATATGGCAACTAAATAAAATCTAATATCAAACTCCATTCTGGAGTCGTTAAATGGTTCAAATCCACATTCGTAGGGTGATAATTTTTCTGGATCAGGATTTTTTGGAGATAAAGCAAAATTTAATAAAATAAATCCACAGCTCAAAATTATTGCAATTACTAAGAATAAAACAATTGAAAAATAATCTTTTAAAAATGCTTCCGCTATCATAATTATATTGGTTTAATTTTGTAAATATTTTAATAAGAAAATTTTGAAAAGATTCTTATTATAATTTATTTTTGTATTATTAAAAGCTTTTAAAATCATAGTTAATTAAAGTTTTTTATAAGTATAAATATGCTTATTAACAGTGAAATTTAGTCACGTCGTTAGTGGCTTATTTGTTATATAATTTCATGAATTGAGAATAATTATCATATGGTGGCGGGAGTGACGGGACTCGAACCCGCGACCTCCTGCGTGACAGGCAGGCGCTCTAACCAAACTGAGCTACACCCCCATATTTT
>MDTE01154818.1_pt1 | contig 29143 bp, 30 predicted proteins | sample 811231 | NCBI WGS metagenome assembly MDTE01 (sample SAMN05326651, study PRJNA326480) | marine metagenome | isolation source: seawater | place: Indian Ocean: Red Sea | collected 2010 | reverse complement strand
TTATTTTCGTTGAAAAATCTTTATAATTTTTGCCCACTCTTCCACTTGCGATAATTCCTAATACCCTTTTTCTTTTTAAATCGTCATCACAGTCATAAATATCTGAGATTTCAAAGAGCTTTACTGAATCTTTTTGTCTTCTCTCATTGTATAAAAGATTTGATATTAGAGAGGACTTTAAATCAGAACGAAGATATTTTTTTGATGAATCTAATGGATTATCTATTTTTATTGATTTTTTATGCTCAGCTTCAACAAATGGAAAATTTATAACTTCATTAAAATTATATTTATTTAAAAATAACTTTACTGCATTTTCAAAAACCATATCGTAACTAATAGTTTTTTTTGGTAAATTGATCTCTTGTCTTGGTATCGACTGATAGCCAACAATCCTTGCGATTTCCTCTGCAAGGTCATTTTGAGTTTCTATGTCATTTCTATAAGAAGGGACTTTTATCAAGTCATCATGTATGTCGAAACCAACACTATTCAAGTGCATTGAGTATGTCTCATTATCCATATCAAGCCCAAGAATCTGATTTATTTTATCTACATTAAAAGAAATTTCAGTGTTTTTAGTTTCTATATATTTTTTTTGGAATAATTTAATATTTTTTATAGTTGCGTGATTCCTTACAATCTCAAGAAATCTTTTTAAAACAAATTCTTGAATATTTTTATCAACACCTCTTTCAAATTTATAAGCGGCTTCGGATTGAATATCATATTTTAAAGCCTGTCCTATGATTTCCTCAGGATTAAAGTAAGCACATTCAACTACCACTGATCTCGTCTTAGAAGAGCAAGCCGTATCTTCCCCACCCATTACGCCTGCCAAATTTGCAACTTTTTCATCAATAAGAAAAACTGGGTTCCTATCGGTTAAATTTATTTCGTTGCCCATTAGGGTTCTAAATTTAGCATCCTTCTCTAGTACAGTGAAAGTAATCTTCTTATCGACATTTTTATAATCATAACAATGTGTTGGTTGTCCAATTTCATAAGAAACATAATTCGAAATATCTGTAAAAAAATTATTATTGTTAATGCCTAAATCATTAAAATAACTTTGTAAATCATTCGAGAAATCTTTAATGTCATTTTCAATATGTAAATAAAGAAATGAAATCTCTTGGCAAGTTTCAGGCGCAAGATTTTCAAAATCTATATCAAATTTTTCTATATCACCAGAATAAAGATCAAATTCTTTGTCAACATCATAGAATACTGACAATTCTCGTAAAATTCCCAATAAAGACAAACAGTCACCCCTATTTGGGGTAATTTCAATATCTATTATTTCATTTTCAATTGTATTTTCGTGACCAAGTTGAAAAAGCTTTTCAGAAATTTCATCAATAGTTACTTCTTCTGTAATTCTATCCTTAATATGTCTAAAAGATAGTTTCATTTAAACTGTTCAAGAAAATCTAAATTTGATTTATAAAAATCCCTAATATCAAAAACTTCATGAAGAAGCATAGAAATCCTTTCAATTCCTAATCCAAAAGCAAGTCCACTATATTTGGTTGAATCAATATTGCAGTTTTGTAAAACTTTTGGATTTACTACACCACAACCCAAAACCTCAAGCCACTTTCCATCTTTTGACAAGATATCTACTTCAGCTGATGGTTCAGTGAAAGGAAAATATGATGGTCTGAATCTTATCTTTACATCAGGTCCAAATAAAATGAAAATTATCTTATAAATTAAATCTTTTAATTTAGGGAAATTTATATTTTCGTCAACATATAATCCTTCTACCTGATGAAACATTGGTAAATGCGTAGAGTCGTCATCTTTCCTGTAAACTTTACCACCTGATGCAAAAGCAATTGGCGGAGTCTTCTCAAGCATCCCTCTTATTTGCACTGGAGAAGTATGTGTTCTTAACAGCATAGATTTTGAATTTACATAAAAAGTATCATGCATTTGTCTAGCAGGATGCGATTTTTTGATATTTAATTTATCAAAATTAAACTCTTCTGTTTCAACCTCAGGACCATCAATAATTTCGAAACCAAGAAAAGCTAAATTTTCCAGTATGAAATCTTTCATTTGATTAATTGGATGGATTGTTCCAATTACCTTTTGAATTCCTGGTGGCTGAATGTCTTTAATGGACGACATTAGCTTATTATTAACTTTGTGCTATCTTTACAACCTTTTCAAAAGTAGATTGATCAGAGGTTGCAAGGTCAGATAAGATTTTTCTGTTTAATAAAATATTCTTGTTACTAAGAGATTTCATTAGAACCGAATAAGAAATTCCAAGTTGTCTTGAACCAGCATTTATTCTAGAAATCCATAATGATCGGAAGCTTCTTTTTCTATTCTTTCTATCCCTGAAAGCATATTGAAGCGCTTTAATGCTTGATTGTTTTGAAGTTTTGAACAACCTGCTTCTTGCGCCATAATGACCCTTAGTAGACTTAAGAATTTTCTTATGTCTAGCCTTAGCAGCTAATGCTTTTGTTACTCTTGCCATATTATTTAATTAACCTTGATGCCATTTTTAAAACAGTGCCTGAAATCTTATTCAAACCTCTATTATGTCTTTTTCTCTTAGAGGACTGTTTAGTTAATATATGATTTCTATTAGCACTTCTACTTTTTACAGATGTTCCTGTTTTTTTAAAGCGTTTAGCAGCGCCAGAATGTGTTTTAATTTTATATCCCATAATATTTATGTTTATTTTCGTTTTAATGGCGATAAAATCATTAAGAGTTGTCTTCCTTCTAATGATGGTTCTTGATCTACTTGAGCGATATCATTTAACTCATCCTTAATTTTTTTCAACAAATTAAGTCCAATATCACTATTTAAAATCTCTCTACCTCTAAAACGAACACTTATTTTAGTCTTATCTCCATCAAGAATAAAGCTTTTAATTTTTTTAAGTTTGATATTATAGTCGCCGGTATCGGTAGATGGACGAAATTTAATTTCCTTTGTAGTATTTTTTTTTGTTTTAACTCTGGATGCTGACTGATTCTTTTTTTTATCAAACATTAATTTACCATAATCTAAAATTTTACAAACTACTGGATCTGCATCTGATGGAGAGACTTGAACAAGATCAAGAGAAGCCAATTGAGCTGATTCTAAGGCATCAGACAAAGGCAACACACCAACTTTATTGCCTTTGGCATCAATCAACATGACATTAGAAGCTGAAATCTTCTCATTTATCGGAGCTGAATATTTTTTTTGAATAGCTATTGGAAATTACCTTTTAAAAATGAAATAAAATCAGAAAATTTTGCAAAATCTAAAAGAAGTAAATGAAATATTTAACATATCTGCGAAATTTTATACTAATTAAGATTATTGGTAAATATTTATTAAGGCTCAACAAAATATTTAGCCCAGTTTTGGTCTATTAGCTTGTAACAAAGTCTTTTATTTATTCTTTTTTCATGACCTTGCCAGAATTCAAAGAAGTATGGAGTAAATTTATATCCTCCCCAATAATCAGGACATTGGTTCAAATCAGCAGATTTAAGTGTATGCATGTATTTTGATTCAACAGACTTATATGAATCAATTTCATTTGATTGATTTGAGCTAATTGCCAGAGCATTTTTTTCACTATCCCTTGATAAAAAATATTGCTCAGTAAAATTTCTTGATGTTTTCATAATTTTCGCTTTCATTCGAATTTGAACATTGATTTTAGACCAATAAATTAAAGCACTAATTTGATCATGACTCTCAAATTGTTTGGCTTTTGGAGATTGATAATTTGAAAAAAAGATAAAATCTTCATTATCAACAATTTTTAAATTAACGTATCTTGAATCAACAATATCTAATTCTTTTGAAAAAGACGAGATCGAAATGGCTTCGACCATATCTTGATTAATGACTATTGCTTCGTCATACTTTTTTTTTAACAAAATATATGGTTCCTTTTTTGAAAGATTTTTAAAATAAATCAATGTCCACCGCCTCTTAAAATTACTTGAATGCCTTTATATATAATCCACAAGTCTAGCTTCATCAGGCCAAATGATGATCTTTTTAAATATTCATCGATATATTGATATTCATATAAAGAGTTGCCCATTTCTTCTGTGCCTTTGTTTATATGACCAAGGCCAAGAAGTCCTCCTTTCAAAAGGAATCTTGTTACATTACCCTGCTCTTTGTCTCTCTCATAATGCATAACTGATAAAGGTCTGGGACCAACTATACTCATATCTCCAATAAAAACACTCCAAAACTGAGGTATTTCATCCAGATACCATTTTTTAACAAACCCTCCAACTACTGTTCTGCTCTCTGGCGTCCATTCTGCGGAGAATGCTTGCCATTCATTTCTTGCAGCTCCATCTGGATCAATGAATTTAGTTTTTATAAGGCGAATTTTCCACTTTTTAATTTTTTTACCACCACTTATACCCCAATAAAAAAACATCATAGGACCCTTATTTTCTGGAATGATTATACCTTCAATGATAAATGCTAATTTTAAAAAAATTAATACAGGAAAGCTTATTAGAATCAAAAATAATGATAGGCATTTATCAAACAACAGTTTAAAAAATCTAGATTGAAGCGGATCTTTCATCAAAAAAATATGAGAATAAGTCTTTTTGATATATTCTGATGGTGGTGTATAGGGAAATGCTTCAGATGGTTCTGGATTTTTATTGTTCATAATACTAATTGCCTATATTTTAAGTTTTTTTAAAACAGTTTCTATACTCTTATCTAATCTACTTTGTTTGATTCTCCAGGTACGTAATATTTTATCATTATCCAACATCGAATAAGCTGGCCTTAAAGCCCTAAATTTGGTGTCTTTAGTAAAACTCTCTTTAATGTTTGGTGATTTGTAGCTTGTGTTGATAATTTGATTAATTTCAAAGATTCTTTTTGCAAATTCATACCAAGATACTTTGTCTTTGCCAGTATAATTATATATACCCCAAGAAGCATTCTTCATGTTGTATTGATCAATTATTTCTAAAATGACTTTTGCTATGTCTTGTCCATAAGTTGGACATCCTATTTGATCAGAAATAACATTAATTTCTGATTTTTCTTTGCCAAGATTAATCATAGTCTTCAAAAAATTGTTGCCATGTTCGCTAAATACCCATGAAGTCCGAAGAATAAAATATTTATCGCAATTTCGTTGGACAGCTAGTTCACCAAGTCTTTTGGTTTTGCCATAAATATTAATTGGATTTGTTTCAGAGTCCTCCTTATAAGGAACACAAGTACTCCCTTCAAAAACATAGTCAGTTGATAAATGAATTAATACGCAATTGATTTCAGAAACAATTTTTGAGATTTCTTTAACAAAAATATTATTTAAATAATTAGCGTTTTCTGAATCATCTTCTGCCTTATCTACCGCAGTATATGCTATAAAGTTAATAATAAAATTGGGTTTTATTTCTGTAATTTTTTTTTTTAACATTATCGAGATTCCTAATGTTAATATGCTCTCTATTAAAAAAAATATATTCATGATCATAGTTAAATTTTTGATCTCTTAGACAAGAACCGAGCTGACCTGATGAACCCAAAACTAAAAGTTTCATAATTTTATATCGGAAAGAAAAGGAGCTTGAGAGTCTTTTTTGGATACAACTGGATCGTTTATTGGCCATGATATATTTAAAGTTGGATCATTCCAGTGGATAATTCCTTCATCATCAGGATCATAGTAATCGGTGCACTTATACTCAAAATCAGCATATTCAGATAGAACTTGGAATCCATGAGCAAAACCAGGAGGTACCCAAAGCTGTTTTTTGTTCGAGTCATTTATCGTAATACCTGTCCATTTACCGAATGTCTTTGACTGTTTTCTTATATCTACTACGACATCAAAAACTTCTCCAGTAACTACTCTTACCAACTTTCCTTGTGGTTTAGTTTTTTGAAAATGAAGTCCGCGCAAAATACCAAATGAAGACCTTGAATGATTGTCTTGAACGAAATTAAAATCAATACCAGCATCTTTTTTATATCTGTCAGATTGATATGTTTCCAAAAAAAATCCTCTATCATCACCAAACACATCAGGTTCTATTATTAAGCATCCCTCAAGAGGTGTATTGACAACTTTCATGAGTTTTCACTTACAAATCTGAGCACATATTCTCCATATGAACTATTTTTCATATGCATTGAATTGGTTTTTATTTCAGATGCAGATAACCAATTATTTTTGAATGCAATTTCTTCAAGACAAGCTATCTTTATACCTTGATGTTTTTCTATTGTTTGCACAAATTTGCCTGCTTCAATAAGAGAATCTACTGTACCTGTATCAAGCCAAGTAAATTCTTTATCAAGCAACTCTACCGATAAATCACCACGATCCTTATAAATATTATTGACATCCGTTATTTCAAGTTCGCCTCTTTCTGATGGTTTTATTGATTTTGCTATTTCAATTACGTCGTTATCGTAAAAATACAATCCCGTTACAGCAAAATTCGATTTAGGAATTTTTGGTTTTTCCTCAATAGAAATCACATTGTTTTCAGCATCGAATTCTACAACTCCAAATCTTTCAGGATCATTGACAGGATATCCAAAAATAGTACCTCCTGTTGATTTTAAAGTTGCATCTTTTAGATTTTTAGAAAACTTTTCACCATGGAAAATATTGTCGCCCAAAATTAGTGAGACGTTATCATTTTTTATAAATTTTTCACCGATAATAAATGCTTGCGCAAGTCCATCAGGATTAGGCTGAATCTCATAATGAATAGATATTCCATATTTTGATCCATCATCAAGGATTTTTTCATATCTATTTATATCTTGAGGAGTTGAAATAATTAAAATTTCTCTTATGCCAGCATTCATAAGAACTGATAAAGGATAAAAAATCATCGGCTTATCGTAAATTGGTAGCAGTTGCTTTGAAGTCCCAATTGTCATTGGATATAGCCTTGTTCCTGATCCTCCTGCTAAAATAATTCCTTTATAATTTTTTTGCATTATTTCATCTTAAGTTTTTCATATAAAGGGGCTTCCACCACGCTTCATTTTTAAGATACCATTTTACTGTTTTGCGAAGACCACTTTCAAAATTTTCTTCAGGATTCCAGCCTAATTCATTTTGAATTTTGCTTGAATCAATTGCATATCTTTTATCATGCCCAGGTCTATCCTCAACGTAAGTTATTAGATCTGAATATCTACTGATTTTATTTGGTTTTTTGGGTGCTAGTTCCTCCAAAATTTCACATATACTTTCAACAACTTCTAAATTAGTTTTTTCATTATTCCCGCCAATATTATAGGTGGTGCCATTATCTGATTTTAATATTACATTCAGTAATGCCTTTGCATGATCATCAACATACAACCAGTCACGTATTTGATCGCCTTTACCATATATAGATATTTGATCACCATTTATTGCTTTTAGTATTGCTCCAGGAATTAACTTTTCTGGATAATGAAATGGGCCATAATTATTTGAACAATTTGTTATTACATATGGTAAATCATATGTCCTTCCCCATGCTCGAACTAAGTGATCTGAACCTGCTTTTGATGCAGAGTAAGGTGAAGATGGTGCATAAGGTGTTGATTCATTGAAAAGATCATCGTTATTTTCAAGATCACCAAATACCTCATCAGTAGATATATGATGGAATTTAAAATTTTCTCTAATTGAATCATTTATATTTAAATAATAATTTAAGCTTTGTTGAAGTAAATTATATGTTCCAAAGATATTTGTTTTTAAAAATTCTAGAGGTCCTTCAATGGATCTGTCTACATGACTCTCTGCTGCCAAATGCATGACCATTGATGGTTTATATTTATCAAATATTTTCGCAACAGCATCCTCTTCGCATATATCAACTTTTTCAAAGTGATATCTTGAAGAGTTCTCAATATCTTTTAAAGAATCTAAATTACCAGCATAAGTAAGTTTATCAACATTTATGACTTGATATTTAGTTTTTAAAATAATATGCCTTACAACAGCTCCACCAATGAATCCTGCTCCACCAGTAACCAAAATTTTCATAAATTTAACCCCTCTATGTTATTTTATCATGATCATCTTAAATCAGCTGTATTGAATTTTTTAGATTATTTATATTTATTATTTTGAAAATGAAAAATATTTGTGTCCAAAATAGCTGGTAAAGACAGGAACCAAAACTCCAATGCCATGGGCAATCTCTTTTTGAAATTTAAGTAATCCTATTTCTGGAAAAAAGTAATTAGCAAGTCCAATACTTATCAACCAAGTCTGGCTTACTGCAAGAATATTTACACATACAAAATAAAAAATTGACTTTGCATAGGATTGATTTGATCCTTTAAACACAAATGTTTTTGCTAATAAATAAAAAGTGACCATGCCTATAATGTAGGCAAAAATTATTGATAAAGAAAAATTAAGCCAAAAATTCAAAATTATCCTTGAGCTAAAATTTATTAATGCTGCTATGCCACCTGCAATTAGAAATAAATTAAATTGTAATGTTAGAAAATTTTTTATCAATCAATTACTTCCTTTGCCATTGATCTTCCAAAATCAATACTCTCTGATATTCCTCTGTCCTCAGGATAATAATATGATGTATCTGCAACCCACAGACCACTTATAGAAAGATTGCGAGGAGGAAGCTTTGAAATAAACTCAGGTTCACAAATTGGCTGTGCAAATCTATACCTACTTGCTCTAATGTCTATGAAGTCATCATCATCAAGATCTTTGTTAATAATTTTTAGATACTTTTTTACCTTACTGATAAATACATCATCACTATCAGCAAATTTACGATGTTCTCCTGGCATATAAAAAGGTACATAGACTACATTATTCTCCATTGAACGTAAGTTCGAATATTCAACTAAACCAGGTATATCCATATCTGGATCATTTATATTCATCCAAAAATTCTCTGATACAGATTTTTTTAATTTTGCAATAACACAAACTACAGCAATATTATTAACACTATCAAACTTTTTAGATATTTCATGGGGTAAATCAGGAATTGTAATATTTACATATGGTAATGGTATGGTGCTAATAACCTTGTCAAATCTTATAAATGTCTCTTTTGTTTCAATGCCCATAACTTTTGAATCTTCTATAACAACTTTTGTAACAGGAGATTGAAGATTAATGACACCTCCATTAGTTTCTATGAAAACCTCCAATGCATTTAATAAAGTTGATGAGCCGCCCTCTAGATGACCCAGTTTCTCGTTCATAAGATCATATCTAGACCTGCCAACTCGTCTTATTCTGCTCCAAATCCAGGCTGCTGATAGGTTATCAGTATAGTGATAAAACTTATATTCAAATAACCTCTCCCATAAAATTTTATATGCTTCAGAACCTACCCATTTTTTAACCCAGACATCTGCTTTTAACTTATCAAGTTTTTGCCATTTATTTCTTTTAGTTGAAATAAATGCAAAGATTCCGTATCTAATTTTTGCGATTAAACTCAATCCCTTAAATTTAAGGAGAGCAATTGGATTCCCCCAAGGCTGAATCTTTCCATCATACCAATAAGCCATTTTTGTTTTCTTCCATCTCATTTTATCTTCAATACCAAGTTCTTTTAAAATATCAAGAAAACCATCATCAGAGGTACAATGAAAATGATAATATCTTTCAATATTAAGTCCATTGAAATCAAACATCGCTGTCATACCACCAACACGATCATCAGCTTCAAAAATTGTTGGTTTTTTTCCATTTTTTATAAGCTCATATGCGACTGCTAGACCCATTGGACCAGCACCTAGAACTGCTATTTTTTCAGACATACTAAAAATCCATCTTAATTTTGCTATATACAGGATGTGTAAAAGTCTCAGTCGCAGCTTCAAAAAAGGGAGTAAACTCAATAGAGAAAACTCTTGGCCAGTCTATAATTTCAAATTCTTCCTCTATAACAAGTGCTTGGAGTTGTTGATCGGTAAAAGGTGGGTTTTTATCAAAAATTGACCATGTTTTTAAAAGAATAGAAAAAAACCAATAAGGTATATTTAAAATAAGTGTCTTTGAGTGATTAATTTTTTTTAAAAACCTAATTATATCTATGTAATATATTTTTTCTTGGCCAGATATATTGTAAATCTTTTTTGGAATATCATATTCAATACATCTAAGAATGATCTTACAGAAATCTCCAACATATAGTGGCTGTCTGATATATTTACCATTCCCTGGAATTGGAAAAATTGGAACTTTTGACATGAATCTTGAAAGCCATCCAAGGTGTTTACGATCGAACCAGCCAAACATCAAAGTTGGTCTCAAAATATGACAAGGAATGCCACTATTGATTACTAATTCTTCCTGTTCCCGCTTTGATTTTGAATAAAAATCATTCGCCTTTGAATTTACAACAGAAGAACTAATATGAATCAGATTTGGCATCTTTGAAAGATTTTTAATAACTTTTAGAATATTTTTAGTTGAATTGACGTTATTAGTACAAAAGTGACTTTCATTTACTCCACCAATTTGTGCTTGTAACATAATTATGTAATCTGCATCTTGAAAACAATCTATCCACCTCTGATCATTCAGAGATAGGTCATAATCATGTACATTTACATCTGGATGAAGTTCTTTCAGAATCATCATATTCTTTTTATGCTTATCAATTATATGTATGTTGTTAAAACCATATTGTTTTAGACAAACTATTAAATTTTGTCCAACTAATCCTGCGCCACCTGGAATTACTATTTTTTTATTATTCATATCCTTTTAATTATATAGAATTACATTTTTCTATTGCAGAATTGTTTGCTATAGATCTTTTTTTATCAAAAATAAGGCCCCATTTAATAAAATAACTGATAAAAGATTTTAAATGATGTTTAAATAAATTTAGATTTGAATATGAGCCACGTTGATGTCCGTGAATTGCATAACAACTTGGTAAATATATTATCGACCCATACTCACTTAGTTCTCTACATAAATCAATATCTTCAACATATAGGAAATATCGTTCATCAAATCCATTAATAGATTTAAAATCATTAGTTCTAACAAAAAAACAAGCTCCATGTATAGATGGAACCTCAATATGATTATTGCTGAGATTTAATTTATCCTCTAAAGGATTTGCCTTGAGGTTAAAAACTTTTGAGATAAAGCGTTTAGTCAAACTTATAGGTGAAGGGAGAAAACGACAAATATATTGAATTGAGCCGTCTTCATTTAATAGTTTTGGAGATAATAGTGAAATACTTTCATTTTGATCAATATAATTAAATGCATCAATAATGTGCTTGTCAGAAATTAACACATCTGGGTTTAATATAAGTTGAATATTATGTGAAAAATCAAAATGTTTTGCAGCTAAGTTATGTCCAGCTCCAAATCCTAGATTTTTATATGTCTTGAGATAAGTTATTCCATGATTTACACAATAGGTTTCAGTATTTTTATCCCCTTTATTATCAATTACAATTAAATCATATGAAATTTGAATTGATTTTAAATTCATATGACTAATTACTTTATTAAGTTCGTTAATGTTTGTTCCGAATACAACAATTGATATTAATAGGTCTTTATTAGTCATTTTTATATCCAAGTTGACGATATATATTTAAGTAGTCACTAGCCACTCTTTCCCATCTATAAAAATTAATATAATTACTAATATCTTGACCAACTACATCATGTGAGCCTCTAAATAAGTTTTTCTCCATAGCAATTGAAAGATTATCAACAGAATCAAAATCAAAACTCATGATCTCATTAGGTATTAACTCTTTTAACGAGGAATTATTTGCTATAACTGTTGGAGAACCAATTATAATGCTCTCCACTGGTGGAATTCCAAAACCTTCATACTTTGATGCAAATACATGACATGCGCAATGTTTGTACAATTCAATTTTTTGTTCATTTGTAACAAAGCCTAGAACAATTGGATTTTTTCCAAGTTTAGTTGCTACTGCTTCAAGAATTTTTTTTGCTTCAAAGTTGGAGTGACCAGCAATCACCAAATCAAGATCAATATCAAGTGTTTTATTAAGCTTTCTTGTAGCTTCAGCAATTAAGGATAAGTTTTTACGTGGTTCAATATTTCCAACTGCAAGAATATATGAATGTGGTTCAACTTTTTTTAATAATCCAGAATGCTTTCCTTTATCAAAGTAAGTGGCAGCATTATCATGAATATAATTTGAAACTGCTAGAGGTACGACTTCAAAATCTCCTTTTACATCTCCAAAGTGCTGAACTCTTTCTTTTGTGTAAACAGATGAAAAAACACAATAATCGGAGCTTTTAATTTGTCTTTTGAAATTTCTCTTCGAAAAAACACTATTCTTCCATGTAAACCATTCTGGGAAATCAAGTGGAATTACATCGTGAACAGTAGTAATAGATTTATCTGCTTTAAAAGGCAGGCGTCCGAAATATGTCTCATGATTAATTTTAAAAGATTGTTTGAGGGATCTATGAGAATTAAATCCAATTTCATAAAAAATATTTTCCAAGGTTTTATTACCATTAGACAAAATTGAATTTTGAAATTTAAAATTTTTCAACTGTTCATTTTTATTTTTATTACTTTGCAAGAATAAATGAGGATTAACCTTTAATTCATTCAAAGAATTTACAAGCTCAATAACGAAAACAGCTGAACCGCTTATTGGATCTCTTATCGGTCTCCCATCAATCAAAATACTCAAATCTTTCTCCAATAATTCTTAATTTATTCTTTTTATCCAGTTTATAGTTGATAAGATTTCATTAGAAAAATTCTTTTCATCTGAATCTTTGTTTGCCTCTAAAACAACTTTTAATTCTTTTGTTCCTTCATTAATAAGATCTTTTAGTTTGTTAGGTACGAGATCAATTATTGATATATGAAAATTTATGTGTGAAGCAATATCCAGCACAGACAAAACTTTGCCAGATCTTACTTCTTGAATTTCAAAGAAATCTTTATGAGGTTTTGCAAGAATCCTAGAAATTATTTCTGAAGCTTTGCAAATATTAATATAGTCTTTTTTAAAATCTTCATTCTTAAAAATATTTATTTGATTTTTATTAATGGCATTACCTATAAAAACAGCAATTACGCCTTGAGATCCATTTGGATCTTGATATTTACCGAATGGATTTGATAGTCTTATGCTTGATGATTTTCTTTCAAATATATTTGAATAGGTCTCAAGATAAGTTTCAACGGTCAATTTTCCTGCTGAATATCCAGATATTAATTGATTTTTATATGAAGAATCAATTTGCGGCAGAGCGCCAAAACTAGATAAAAAATATATTTCAGCTTTTGAATAATTAAATATCTTATCGATTATTTTTATGGTCGCTGTAACATTTGTATTAAAAGATTGAAATATTTCTTTATTTGAGCTTCTTGGATGATCGGACCAACCTAATAAAATAATTTTATCAAATTGATTATTACTAAAAAATATTTCAAAATCAAAATTTCTCCAATCCTCATAGATATATTTAACATCTTTAATTTCATCACAAAATTTATGCTTGTATTTTGAAATTATAGTTACGTTATTTTTGTCTGATAAACATTCACACAAGTTTGAACCAATAAAGCCAGTTCCTGAAATAATTAATATATTCACTTAAGCTCTCAAATGTTTTTAATATAGTTGTCAATTATACCTTTTGAAGAAGGATAATTACCTAATACACTATAATCATCTTTAGAAGCTTGCAATATTTTTTGGCGACAGCTTTCAAGATTATTGTGATCGTAAACTAAAGTATTCTCAAAGAAAGATGAATTGTATGATAAAGCATTACATACTAACTTTTTTTTATTTCTTAAAACTTGAAGTTCAATTAATGATGTTACTTCAAACCAGCTGGATGTGAGAACTATATCTGAGCGGTATAGAAAACTATTAAATTCTTCAACTCCAAGAGCTGACGAGATTTTGACATTTTTTAATCTATTCGCTCTTTTTAAAAATTTCCTCACATATCTTTTATCACTTTTATTAATGCTTCCCATAAATAAAAATTCTATCTCGGGCAAACTTTTAGCCACATCAAGTAAAAATATTTGATTTTTTCTGCACTCAATTCTCCCTGGACAAAAAACTATATTTTTCTTTGCTGATTTTGAATTCAAATCAAAATTATTTTTTAAAACATGTGGAAATTCAATCACCTTTGATTTCACATCTCCGAAATCTCTTTCAATACTAGCAAGCTCATTTTGAGAAACAACTAAGAGATAATCACACTCATTTATTAACATTTTTTGAGCTTTTGCTACATTTCCAAATTTAAGATTTTTACCATTTTTAAAGTAACTTATCATTACTCTAAGATTCCATAGATATTGTTCATACTTAATTGGATTAAAATTTGATAACAAGGCTATAAGATATTTCCAACCATAAATACCATTTTTTAAATAATTTGATATTGCATTATTAGAGCAATGATGGAGTGTCATAAAATGGAGTGGGATTGAAGATTTTTTACATAATTTAAGAAGCTCATAACCCTCAATTGGTCTATCAAGGTTTGATGATATTACATATTCATAATCGACTACAGATAGTGGAACTCCATACACAATATCTGTTTGATAATCAGGCAATAGCTTGGAAATATGTTCTAAAAGATTTGAGTCGCCCCCTGGTTTGGAATCTGCATCATGACGGAGTACTATTAAAATTTTTCTCATTAAATTAATTGATATGAGGTTTCATTATAAAATAATTATTTAAGAGGCGTCTTTGCTTTTAATTGATAGAATCTATATTGATTTAGCAATGCCAAAGTTGTTAAAAATCTTGCAGAAAAAAATACATCAGATAGAGCAATAATAGATAGTATTAAAAGAAGATTCTTACTTTTACTTTCAAAGTTATTTGTAATATTAATAAAAATATAAAGAAATGGTAGAAAGCCTAAAATTCCTACTTCTGCTAAAACTCTTAAAATGCTTGAATCAACTGCAGCTCCAAAAAAACCAGGCCCATGCCCAAATATCAAAGAATATAAATCAAATGATTTAAGAATTATTGCATATGTGTAGAGCCTTGAGAAAGAGCTCAAGTCAATTGCTTCATCTGCATCCAATTCTCTTATGTTGAATTGATCCATATACTCATAATGTGACTCTATTTTAGGCAGGCTATCCCAAACTGAAATAATAAAATTAATATCGATATTTGCTAAATTGGTAATAAATTCAAAAAATCTTTCATCATATGAATTTATTAAAACAATAAATCCGAATCCAATGAGTGTTATTGGTATTAGATTTCTAATGTTTGAGAACAAAAGTAGCCCAAAAAGAAGAGCAAGGTATGACGCCTTAGTTCCAGTTAAAAAAATAATAAATACAAAAAGTAATTTTAAAGAAAAATTTTTATTTAAAAAGAAAATGAATAGCAGTGCTACTGCCGATAATTCATATGGACCTCCAAAATGGCCAGTGGCTCTGTCGCCCCATAATAAGCCAACATTAAAACCAAGTAGCTCTGCTAATATATAAGCAAATATAGTTAATATGTAAATTTTTAATAATCTATTAATAAAGATTTGTCTTAGGTCTTTGATACAAAATATCACTATAAAATACTCAAAGATTTTAAGAGCATATACAATGCTGATTAACCCAACTTCGCTTGATGCAATAATACTTCTTAAAAAATATATACCAAACAAACATAAGATTGGTAAGTATCCTTTTAGATTAATTTTACATATTAAAAAAAAACATACCGAAATTAAGACAGCTAAATCAAAGGGTTTTACAGCTGAATGATTTAAGAGCACTGTAAATAAGTGATGAGGAACTATGAAGTAAATAATTAAGGTAACGTATACGAAGTATTGCAGTCTACCAAGGTTTGAAGATCTTCCTTCGTCTATGCTAGCTAAGTTGCTTGAATTCATTATTTAGTTTTCTCTGATAATACCAAAAGAACACAATCCTTGTTTCTGCCATTCTAATTTCCATTTTTGCTTTATAAAATTTACTACAACTTCAAAATCTTCAGACATTCTTATGTTGCATATAACAATTGCACCCAGTTTTCTGTTTCCTAAATAATCTTCTAGGTTACTGAGAACTTCAAATGGATCAAAATACTCGCCTTTTACAGTTGGCGTAAAATCATTTTTTTCCCAACTTGGCAGCATAATTGCAAATTTTTCAGTGTAAAAAGGTATTGTCGAATCCCAATCAACTCCTGAAGTTAATATGACCTTATCAGAATCTAGTTGATTTTTTACTATTAGAGCAGTTTTATACATGTCCTCATGCGATGAGGGGATATCATTGGTCTTAGGCATATACCAATAACTAAATATAATAAGATTAAAAAACAAGGTCATAGCAACAAATATGTTTGTTGACGGACGAATATTATTAAATCTTGGGGTATAAATATTTGGAATAAGATATAGTCCAATTCCAATAAATGCTAATGACGATATTAGATAATAATCGTGGACGAGGTATAAATTAAAAAAGAAGATTGGGCCAAATAATCCACAAGTTAAACATGAAATCGCAACTGCATTTTCCTTTAATTTATTAAATTTAAAAAACAGTAATCTCAGAATTAATACAAACATCCCACCAAGAACCATGATCCTCCATCCAAATAATTTTGATAAGTTATATATGTCAAGCCTTTGACTTAGGCTTCCATAATTCCAGTTTGAAAGAGCATCTGAAGTTAAGAAGCTTGTTAAATAATAACTATTTTTGATTTCATCACTATAAAATACCCATAAAATTGGTAAGATAACTGAAATCAAAAAAACAAAAGAAAATTTAAAAATTTCTATAATGTGATCTTTATCTTTCAATGATATTAAATAAAAAATAAAGTAAGCACCACAACCCGACAAGACTGCCATTAATCCAGTAATCTTTTGAAGTCCGCAAAGATTACAAAAAAAGATAAAAAGAATAGCGTTTCTTAAAGAGAAATTTTTAACTAACAACAAAAAAGTTGCGAAGACAGAAACCGATAGAAAAAAAACGAAGCCATCAATCAAAAACTTGTTAGAAAAATATAAAAGTAGCGGAGAAGTAAAATAAAAAATGTAGAACAACGAATCATCACGAATTCTATTTTTTAAAATAGATCTGATCGGTATTAACGATAAATAATAAACAACTAGTGACAATAATCTACCGGATGTTTCTATACTAAAAATTTCAAGTTTTGAAATTAGATTTGAGATTATTTGATATATAGGATACTCCATCGGCAATAGCCATGGATAACCAAAAACAGGAAAAATAAAATCTATCCACGACTCAGATGAAGACATCCACAATGTTGCTAATGCTGTTTGTGTTTGTCTATATCCCATGTGATCTAAAAGTGTTGAATTATATGAATATATGTAAAAAATTATTGGCAGCAAGAAAATTAAAAACAAAGGAATCTTGTTTGATAGAGTTTGTTTTGAAGTTTTTTTATACATTGGCGTAAGTTATTTATTTATTTTTTTTGCAGGCACGCCAGCATGAACCTCACCACTTGGTATGTCTTTATTAACAACAGATCCTGCACCAATTGCAACATTGTCACCAACAGATACACCATCTAAAACGGTAACACCATCTCCTATCCAAACGTTGTTACCAATATCTATACCAAGCCTTTTAACAGAACCTTTTGTAAAACTACCGTCTTTAAGTTCATGACTTTCTGCATTAAAAGTACAATGAGCACCAATTTGACAGTTTTTGCCAATATTTATGAATCCGCCAACACCAATCTTTGAACATGGTCCAATAAATGTATCTTTACCAATTTCAAGTCCGTCACCTATTTCATTCAAACCACTTCTACACTGAATAGTTGCATTTTCTCGAATTGTAACTCCATTATTAAAAATGACATTTTTTTTACATGAAGCATCAATATATGAATTCTGACCAATCCAAACATATTTACCAAAAAATATTTTTTTCCTAACTAGCAACTTTACACCTTTAGATAGAAATGGAATTGAGCTTTTTTTTGCAAGAAAAGACCATGCCAATAAACCTCTAATTGGACTGATACCAACTTTAGAAACCATGTAACTAATATCCTGAAAAGATCTAGGTAATTTTCTCATTTTTCTTGTTTTTCAAATACAACTACAACATCAGACCATAGTGGGCTAGGACCAGACCCCAAAGCGATTTTTACTATCATTCTGCATATTGACCTTACAATAGATTTTAATTTTTTAACAAAGACGTTATCTTTATATACTTGGATGGAGTGTCCTTCAAATGAATTTAGAAATATTAAGTCACTTTCATTAGTATGATGTTTAAAAATTGGAACTGATAAAGCAGATAAATGAGTTGGGTCACCGAATTGAGTAAAAACACCACTAGGAGATTGACAATTAGGAAATCTTGCAATTAACAATCCTTTTGTTTTCATCAAATTACTGATCTGATTTAAAAATTCAGTCAATTCTTTACGATGAACATGTTCAAAAAGGTCAAGTCCAATCACAATATTAAAATTACTATCTTCAATTATGTCTAATGAAGAATACGCCTTAAATTGATTATTTTGTGCGGATTCAATCAATATATCTTGAATTTCTACACCTGAAACTTCAGCACCCCTATCTCTCATCCACTTCATGAGAGAGCCAGATCCAAATCCTATCTCCAGAACTTTTTTCTCTTTTAAGTTTATATTCTTAAAGATATCTTCATATTGTTTACTTTGAATATTATTGTATGAAAAAAGAGAATCCCAACCCTTGAATTTTAGATAATCTTTATATTCTTTATTGTTAACCATGCTTTAATCAAATTTATATAAAATGTTAATTATATCTTGAAAAAGATCTTATCTATATTGTTATATTATTTTTGAACCTCAAAAAGATTATTGTTGTCATCATGGTACTTATAAAGCCAGCAATTAGATACGAAGCAAGTAGTCCATTCAAGCCATATAATGAAATCATAAAGGGCAATAAACAAATTACTATTAATGCATATGCTAATGAAGATGGAACAAATAGCTCTTTAAGAAAAGATCTAAGATAAACTGCCTGGGCGAAGCTTATGGAGGTCAAGCCAGAAATAATAATGAAAGTTATCACAGCATATGTAGTCATAAAATCATTATTGACGTATGAAAAATATATCTTTGAAAATATATATAGAAATACGCTTAAAATAAAAAAGACTAATGAAGATTTTTTAATAGTGTCATAAAACAAATTGTTTAATGCTTGAATTTCTTTTTCTTCAATTAACTTGGAAAAAATAGGTATTTTTGTACTCATCCATGCCCCCATAAAACCTACAAACATATTTGAAATAGTTAGAAAAAGTCCTATCTCACCTGCTGGACCAGCCCCAAAATAACTTAAAGTTACAGGTGTTGCTGTCTGAAAAGCAATATATCCACAGATCCAAGATAATGCAATTTTCCATTGCATTGGCAAAAGTTTATTAAACCAATAATTTAAATTTTTAAAGGTTGGTAATTTTTGAAACATAAGAAAAATTTGATGTCTTTTAATAAAAATTAGCCATACCAAAATTAAAAATATCTGTGTTATGAAAGTTATAGCTATTGCATATAATCCATATCCAAACATTAATGCAATGATTCCATTTATGTATGAAAGAAAAGATAATGCAACTCTTAGCTTTAAAACCTCTTTAAGGTACCCTGAGCCCTCAAAAAAACTTAATTGTGCTGAAAGTGGAAGAAATATTGCTACAGATATACATAATATTAGCCATTCTGATTCCCATGAAACTAATGCTGACTCAACTATGTTTGTAAAAAAAATTTTCCCAAATGGGAATATAATCAAAAATAATAACGCGCCTGCTGATATAGTCCAAACTAAATTAAACTGATATAAACCAATGATATCTTTATATATGTCAGTATCACGGTTATTTGAATCAAGATTGCCTCCGCAGGAAACAATTAATCTTGCAGCATTCTGCAAAACTACAACGCCAATTCCCAATTCAAAAAAAATCTGGAGAGCAACCAAACTTGAAAAGCTAAAATAAAATCCGCGTTGAATTTCATCTAAATAAGTATTAACAGACAATAAAAGAGCTAAAAGTCCAATCCCTTGAAGTATTTTTGCTAAAGACGAATAAAATATAAGGGAATCGATTCCAAAAAATAGTAAAAATCTATCTTTAAATCGACTTATATAAGTCTTCATCTTAAATATTTAACCTATTAAATATAAAATTTGGTATTAGTCTTATAATAAGCATTATTAGCATCCATTTTCTTGGTGCATAGATAATTTTCTTACCCCTATTTACTCCTTTTACGATTGTCTTTGCCACTTTATTAACATTAGCAAATTTTGCTGATTCTTGTAACTTTGAAGTCATGTTTGTTTTTGTTGGACCTGGCTTAACTAGGGAAACTTTGATATTTGAATTCCATAATCTATGTTGTAAGCCTCTGGCATACATTTCTACTAAACCTTTAGCAGATCCATATATATAATTTTTCTTACGCGCTCTATCACCAGCAACTGAACCAATAACTACTAATTTACCTTCACCGGCCTTCAATAAATTCTTGATTAAGGATTCTGAAATTAAGCAAGTTGATAATCCATTAGTCATCAGCTGATCTTTGGTATAAGTAATATCCTGCTGAGATAACAGTTGATCACTGAGCTCTCCATGAGAAACAAGAGCGATGTTTACAATATTTGATGAGAAAAGTTTAGCATTCATTTTTTCGATTGCATCTAAATCATTAAAGTCCAAAACAATAGTTTCAATTATTGAGTTTTGGTATCTGACTCTTAAATCAGAAGCTACAGATTCAAGACGGTTGAGAGATCTCCCAACTAGAATTACTTTATGATTATGTTTCTTTTGCCACTCATTCAAACATGCAATAGCTATTTCTGAGGTTCCGCCATAAACTACAATTGTTTTTAAGTTATCAATATTCATAGAAATTAAAAATTTATAGATGACTTAAGCTATTTTACGGAAACAAATAAGATCTTGTCTATCACATATAACCTTTGAAGATGCACCAATTAGTTCCAGTCCAAAGTTTTTTGCTTGATCTGAAAAATACTCTATAGTCATTACAGTATGGCCATATTCATCGGAAAAATAAGATGATATATCCACGGATTCATGAATTGCAGGGCCTCTTTCTTGTAAATCTTGCAGCCAGCTATAGTTTTTATAAAATATTCCTGACTCATTTAGCTCCTTTTGAATAAAATCAGAACTTACATCACAGTCTTTTGATACAAGATCAATTGCACCGGGACCTTCAATAGTTGGAATAAATAATCCACCAACTTTTAAGACACGTGATAACTCTTTTAGCCAAAAGTTAACATCATCTTTACTGAAATGAGAAAAAGTTGAAACAGTATAAATTAGGTCCATGGTATTATCATCAAAGCTCAATTTGTTATCAGGCGCATTTACAGATGCTGAAACATTTGGATAATTTTTTGCAACCCATTCTACTGAAGATGGATCGATATCTGTACCAAAATATTTGGCATTCGGATGATTTTCTGTAAAGTACTTAAGTTGACTTGCACATCCACAACCAAAATCAAGCACTTTACAATTACTGTCAAAACTTACTCCATTCATTTGAGCTGCAACTGAAATTGGCAGTCCGGTTGTTAGTGAGGAATAAATATATCTTTTTATTGTTTTAGCTGAGGTTCTCCGCATATTCGAGTTTGGTGGAACTGGAAAATTTACTTTACCAACAATTCTAAGAAAAATAACATACAAATAATAAATATAATTGTATAAAACCTTGAGTATTTCTCTTATCCTAAACATTGTGTAATCCCCATTGGAAAAGCAATTCTAAGCGAAAGCATCCATGAATACAATATTTCTAAAAATCAAATAATCTTCTTGACATCGATGAAGAAATACCAGGATCAATGTATTCTTTAAATTTTTCATAATTTGGATAACCTGCTTCAAACATTTCCCTTGACATTCTATTATCTTTTGCCATGTATATTCTTCCGCCAGATTTCATTACTACTTCATCTAATTTTTGAAATAGCTTCAGTGTATTTGGACCTTTGTTTGGAAAATCAAGTGCTAAGGTAGTGCCTTCCATTGGAAAACTTAAGAGCCCAAGTGACTTTTTGTTATCAAAAGTCTTAAGAACTGCTAAAAAAGATCCTTCTCCCGAAGATTTAATAATATCCAACATTTCAATAGTTGCATCGTGACTGTTTTTTTTAGGAATAACACTCTGGTATTGATAAAAACCCTTTTTTCCATAAATTTTATTCCATTCTAAAATGTTATCTAGGGGATATAGAGATTTATCATAAGACTCTATTCTTGTTTTCTTGCTGAGTTTATTTGATGCAAAATATATCTTATTAAAGACATTTAGAGAAATTGAATTTACAAGAGATACTGGTGGCTTGAAAGGTACCTTTATCTCAATTTTTTTTGGAATATTAAAGTTACCATCATTAGTAAAATTACCTCTAGTAAAAATTCCCTTACCCATTCCACCAGCTGTGCAATCTAGCCAGGAAACTGTATGCTCCCATGAACTTTCAGATTCTCTTGAAAGTGAAAAAAATTCATCAAGGCTATAATATGGAATATTTTCTGACTCAATAAAAGCGCTCTCGATTCTTCGTAATTTTATTTTGGTAGTAATTATTATGCCTGTAAGACCAATTCCACCGATTGTTGAATAAAATAATTTGTCATTTTTTTTTGGGCTACACGTTATCATCTCACCATTAGTTCTCACGAGGGATATTTCTTCAATGTGATTACCAAAAGATCCAAATCTATGATGATTTTTTCCATGTATATCATTTGCAATAGAACCGCCTACTGTCCCATGTTGAGTGCCAGGCGTAACTGGGAGCATCCATCCAAATGGGATTGTTAATTTATTTATATCTTTTAGTAAGATTCCAGATTCACATTCTAATATTCCGATATGTCTGTCGAACTTAATAAATTTATTTAAACTACTTGTCTCCCACAAGTTCCCATTAGGATTTAAACAGACATCACCGTAACTTCTTCCATTTCCATAAGCTGTTCCAGGTGATGATTCTTCTATAATTTTAGTACATGTTGATCTGTCATAAAGTTTGTGAACATTATGATAATCATTTGATAGCATTCCCCATGATGATTTTTTTTGCATGATTAAGTTGCGCCTAAAATTAAAGTTGCTACAAAGAGAATTCCAGATATCAAACTTGGTTTATCCTTTATTGAAAACATTATTGGATCATCATGCATTTTTCCCCGATGAGCATTTAGCCACATCCAACTTTGCCAATAGATTAAGACAGGAATACAAAACCATATAAAATGTGGTGAATTATATAATTCAATAACTTCCTGACTATTTAGGTAAAGAATAAATACCAATATTGAACCAAATGAGGATGCGATACCAATTGATTGAATTAAGCTTGCATCAGAAGTATAGTAACCCCTTCCTTTAATTTTCACATTGTTTTCAAGTACTTGTATTTCTAGCTCTGCATATCTCTTAATAATTGCTAGAGAAAGAAATAAAAGAATAGAAAAAGCAAGTAGCCATGGTGACAATGGTAATATTGCGATGGCAGCTCCTCCAGCAATGATTCTTAATGTATATAGAATTGCAAGTGTAATGACATCTACGAAAATAATTGGCTTGAGGAAAAAAGAATATAATGTTGTTAATACCAAATAACTCATAAGCCATAACATAAATTCATAACCTAGTAATAAACCAATCAATGATGAAAATATTATTAAAATGGGCATAATAAAAAATCCGTAATGTATTGGTAACCTTCCAGAGGCGAATGGTCTTTCTTTTTTTCTAGGATGAGCTCTGTCATTGTCAAGATCTAGAAGATCATTAAGAATATAAATTGCAGATGCATAGCCTGAAAATGCAATAAAAGCTGTAAATGTCTTTATCCATGCATCGGTCTCAAATATCATGTGAGATGCAATCATTGGGGTAAACAAAAGTAAATTTTTCAACCATTGGTGAACTCGAATTGCACTTGTAAAAGTTGAAAATCTAATTTTTTCTTTATTAAAAATAATCTCGGGATTCTTTATTCTTTTTATTTTATTTATTAATGACGAAGAGCAATTAGCTAAAATAATATTTCTTGAGGCTTTCCATACTGGTATATCATTTTCTGAGTTACCTATGTAATCGAAATTATTTTCAGTAAATTTATTTGATAAAAAATTTGCTTTTGAAAAACCGACTAGGTTTCGAACTCCATCGCTCGCATGGACTTCATCAAAAACTTCAAGATGGTCTGCAATTTTTTTTGCGTAGATATAATCAGAACCAGTACATAAAACTATATATCTACCATTTTCTCGTTGATCCATTAACCATTTAATTAATTCTGTGTTGTATGGAAGATTATTAATATTTATATCAGAGTTTTCAGATATTATTCTTTTAAAGGCTGCTTTACCATGAATTAAAAGTATAAAAATACTCTTAAGAAATTTAATAGTATTACTCTTAAAGCATGATATTGAGCTTTCTAGAAGAACATCTGAGTAAATTAATGTGCCATCCAGATCTACAATTATTGGAATGTTTTTGCTTTTCTTATTCATAATTAACTTTAAGCCTGTAAGTTTCTTGATATATTTTTTTTGCTAGCTGTTCCCCAACATATTTTGGATTCCATGATAACAATTTTTTTGCCTTTGAAATATCTGCAAGTTGAGAGATTGTTTCATTTTTTCTATATAGAGATTTGTCAATCTCAAGATACTCGTCAAAATTTAGACCTGCCTCAGAAAATATTTCTCTTCCTAGATCACAAAGTGATTGTGAAATACCTGTCGCAATAATTAAGTCTTCAGGATTTTTTCTATTTAACATCAACCATGCTGCCTTCATATATTCCTCAGCCCATCCCCAATCTCGTGAAACATTTATATTGCCAAGAATGATTTTTGATTGAAGTCCTTTTTTTATATTAATAGCAGCATTAACAATTTTCATTGTTACAAAATTTTTATGTCTCAATTGGGATTCATGATTAAAAAAAATACCTGTGCATGCGTATATGCTGAATTTCTCTCTATATTGAGAGATAAAATTAGATGCTACAACTTTACTTTCTGCATAAGGACTATTTGGTTTAAATGGTGTATTTTCATTAGCTGGGATTCCATTTGTATTTCCAAAGCATTCGCCTGATCCAGCATTAAAAAACCTAATTGTAGTATCTAGATCCACAATTGCATCAAGAACATTCTTTGTTGTTAGTTCTATACTCTCTGCAGTTTCACGTGGAATATCAAAAGATTTTCCAACAGAACTTTGCCCTGAAAAATTATAAATCTCATCAGGCTTAATTTCATTAATAGCTTCAATTAATTGATTTTTATCTAATAAAGAGAAATATTTTAAGTTTATCTTAGGTTTAACTTTTAAATGATCTAAGTTAGATTGTTTTGCAATATTTTTTTCTCTAGACTGACCAAAAACTTTATACGATTTTTGTAGCAAAAGTTTTGCCATCAAAGCTCCATCTTGACCAGTTATTCCTAGGATTAAAGCTCTTTTATTTTTAGTTGGGTTTTGTGTCTCGATCATTTTGATATAGGAGCAATTCTTTCTTAGCTAGCTTCATGTCTTCATTAATCATTTCAGACACGAGATCTTTAAAAGAAATTTTTGGCTCCCAGCCTAGAATATCTTTTGCTTTTGATGAATCACCTAAAAGAGTTTCAACCTCAGCAGGTCGATAATATTTAGGATCTATGGCTACAATACATCTTCCTTTATCATCATAACCTTTTTCATCTTTACCTTTACCTTTCCATGTAATTGAAATCCCGATTTCATTTGAAGCAGCATCTATAAACTCTCTAACAGAATGTTGCACTCCTGTTGCAATTACAAAATCTTCAGCGACATCTTGCTGTAACATTAACCATTGCATATAAACATAATCTTTTGCATGACCCCAGTCTCTTTTAGCATCAAGATTTCCTAAATACAAACAATCCTGCATTCCTAAACTAATTCTAGATAAAGCTCTTGTTATTTTCCTTGTTACAAAAGTCTCTCCTCTCCTAGGAGATTCATGATTAAATAGAATTCCATTGCAAGCAAAAATGTTGTATGCCTCTCTGTAATTAATTGTTATCCAATAAGCATAAATTTTAGCAACGCCATATGGAGATCTAGGATAAAAGGGAGTAGCTTCATTTTGTGGTGTTTCTAGAACTTTTCCATACAACTCAGATGTAGACGCTTGATAAAATTTAGTTTTTGACTCTAGGCCAAGAGTTCTGATGGCTTCAAGCATTCTCAATGCTCCAATTGCATCACTATCTGCAGTATATTCAGGCTCTTCAAAAGATACAGCAACATGAGATTGAGCAGCTAAATTATAGATTTCGTCTGGTTGAATTTTCTTAATAATTCTAGTCAAGCTTGAAGAGTCAGTCATGTCTCCATAATGTAAAAATAATTTAGTTTTTTGAGAGTTTGGATCTGAGTATAAATGATCGATTCTTTGTGTATTAAACGAAGATGATCTTCTTCTAATTCCATGAACTTCATAACCTTTTTCAATTAGTAACTCGGCTAAATATGAGCCATCTTGACCTGTAATACCTGTTATTATTGCTTTTTTTGTTTTCATATATAAACCTAATTAAGTTCTACCATATATATCTTCAAATCTTTCAATATCATCTTCGCCAAGATATGATCCAGATTGAACTTCAATTAATTCTAATTTTTCTTCCTCAGGGTTCTCAAGAGAATGAACTGCTCCTAAAGGGATGTAAGTAGATTCATTTTTTTTAACTAAATATGTTTTGTCATCATTTGTAACCTTTGCTGTACCGGAAACTACAATCCAATGCTCAGCTCTATATTTATGTTTTTGCAAGCTTAATTTTGCTCCTGGATTCACCGTAATTCTTTTGACTTGAAATCCATCTCCAACATCAACTGAATCATACTTACCCCAAGGTCTGCAAACTTCTCTATGAAGCTCATGTTCTGTTCTTTTTTCTAATTTTAGTTCTTCAGTAACTAATTTTACATCTTGAACAGAATCTTTATCAGCAATCAGAAGAGCGTCCTTTGTGGAAACAATTACTAGATTGTGGATTCCTATCGTCGCAACAAAAGTATCAGAATTAACATATGTATTTGTAGTATTTAGAAAAATAGCATCAGAAGATGATGAGTTACCATTATTATCTTTTTTGCTAATTTCCCATACTGATTTCCATGAACCCACGTCATTCCATCCAGCTTCCATAGGTATTACAACTGAATCATGTGTTTTCTCCATTACTGCATAATCTATTGAATCACTTGGACATTGCTCAAATATAGCATTATCAATTCTTATAAAATCTAAATCATTTTTTTTATTTCCAATAGAGGCCTCACAAATCTCTAGAATATCAGGTCTATATTTTTTTAACTCCGAAAGGTACTTGCTCGCTTTGATTAAAAACATTCCACTATTCCAAAGATAATTTCCAGATTTTATAAATTCTTCTGCAACTTCAATCGATGGTTTTTCCTCAAATTTTTCAACTTTATAGCCATCACCCTCAGGTTGACCTTTTTTAATGTAGCCATATCCAGTATTTGCTTGATTAGGTTGAATACCAAATGTCACAAGTTTTCCATTTTTGGCGAGCTTTGTTGCGCTTTTAATTGAATTAATAAATTTTGAATTCTCATTGATAACGTGGTCTGCAGATAATATTAAAAGTAATGAGTCATCCATGTTATCTTTATTCAATAGTGCTGCCAAAGCAACAGCAGGTGCGGTATTCTTACCAACAGGTTCAAGGATTATATCTGATTTAGAATTTATATCTTTGAGCTGTTCTGCAACAAAAAATCTATGCTCCTCATTACAAATTGTTATCATTGAATCAATCTCTAAATCTTTTAATCTTATTACTGTCTCCTGAATTAGAGTGTTCTCAGTATTAACTTTCAAAAATTGTTTTGGATGTGAAGATCTGGAAAGTGGCCACAATCTTGTTCCAGACCCACCTGCCATTATTACTGCAACAGTTTTCATAATTAGCGATAAATACTTAACCTAAAGTAATTTAATAGCCTCATAATTTTATTTCTCCCTGTAATGGTTGTATAAAATTATTGTGAAAGAAGTGATGAGGCCCATAATCAGTCCCGCAATCATGATTAGAGATCTTTTTGGTGACGATTTGAATTCAGAAACAATTGGAGAATCTATTACCTTAAAAATAAAAGATTCACTAGCTTCAACATACATTAAAGATTTCATTTGCTCTTCAATCAATGATGATGCTGCAACTTTAATTTCTTTATAATTAGCATCAAGATATTGATCATTGAGAAAGTCAATTGATTTTTGAACTCTTAATCTTTCATCTTCACGCATGCTTCGATTAATTTCAGATATGACTTTCCTACACCATCTCTGTGCAACATATGGAGAATAATGTGTTACTGATAATTCTGTAAAACCAGTTTTTGAGTCTTGTGAGATATATAACATTTTAAGATAGCTCTTATATGCCTCTTGAAGTGAAGGTTTTTTGGAGATTGTAGTAAAAGGAATAGGAGATTTTCTGACCCATTCTCTTTTATTAACATTGTATTTTTTAGAATCATAAATTACTTGTTTGCTATTTGGATCCCAACTTTTTGAAGCCATCAAATTAACAAGCATACCTTCGCTAAAAATGAATTTCTCAAAAAATTCATAGGATTGAATTCGTTCAATTGCTTCTTCAGTTTTACTTGAATTCTCATCTAAACTTATACCTGCTAGACTTGCTAGTCCGCCCATTTGTCCTAACATTTTGTTTGTGTTTTGGTCACCAGATGGTGCCAAAAGTGCAAATGATGAATACTTATTTGGCAGAGAAAATGCAAAAAAAACGGAAATAACAACAAATAAAAAAGATATAGCCAAAATGCTAATTTTTTTTCTATACAAAATAGAAATTATTTCATATATGTCAATTTCTTTATCGTTCATTTATGTAACTTTTTTTTAATTGTAACATTTTAAATACGATTTAATGGTACCCGAGGCCGGACTTGAACCGGCACGATATTTCTATCGAGGGATTTTAAGTCCCTTGTGTCTACCAATTCCACCACTCGGGC
>MDTE01032095.1_pt1 | contig 29144 bp, 22 predicted proteins | sample 811231 | NCBI WGS metagenome assembly MDTE01 (sample SAMN05326651, study PRJNA326480) | marine metagenome | isolation source: seawater | place: Indian Ocean: Red Sea | collected 2010 | reverse complement strand
GTTTTCGCAAATTGACGACGATTCATTGAAAATGAACTATTTAAGCAAGATTCCTTTTTCATACACAAATAATTTTGTTTTACTCCGGATGGGTGCAATCTCGCAGAACTCCCAATCAAGTCAACACCACAAAACATAAAAAATCGACGTAAAGCAGGTATAATTGATCATAAACGACTAATGTAATATTGGATACGGAAATAATAATGACAAATACATCTAAGAGGCAGAAACATGATCACCACATGCTTGGCCAAGAGACCTATAGATGGCACAATCCGCAACCAATTTATGGATAAGGTACGCATTGGCATTATTGGCATGGGCAATATGGGACAGTTCCATGCCAATGATATACTCGAAGGAAAAGTCGCTCGTGGAAAATTAGCTGCAGTTGGCAGTACTTCTCCTCAAAAACTTGGTGAGTTCGAAAAAAAAGACGTTAAGGTTTATGGTGATGGTGAGGAAATGATTAATAGTGGAGATATTGATGCATTGCTTATAGCTACCCCACATTACCAACATACTTCACTCGGAATAGCTGCATTAGATGCAGGACTACACGTTATGGTTGAAAAACCTATCTCAGCACACAAGGCAGACGCCGAACGACTTATTGAAAAAGCAAAATCACATCCCGATCAGGTATTTGCCGGAATGTTCCAACTTAGGATTGAACCCCGCTACCAGAAAATCCGTGAGATAGTTCAAAATGGTGAACTCGGTGAAATAATGAGGGTATTATGGATCATGACAGACTGGTTTCGTTCAGAAATATATTTTCAAAGTGGCGGCTGGCGTGCCACATGGAAGGGTGAAGGCGGTGGGGTTCTTCTCAACCAGTGTCTACATCAGCTTGATGCAATGCAATGGATCACAGGCATGCCCAGTCGAGTTAGTAGCCATGTCGGTATAGGGAAATGGCATGATATAGAGGTTGAGGATGATGTCACCTGCTATTTGGATTTTCCAAATGGAGCCACCGGAGCATTTATCACTTCCAGTGGGGAAACTCCTGGAAGTAATCGCTTCGAAATTGCCGGCACTAAAGGCAGACTAATTTTAGAGAACGACAAACTTGTCTTAACCCGCAACTCAGTACCTTCTGACGAGTGGTGCAAAACTTCGAAAATCGGTTTTGAAAAACCGGAAACAACTATAGAGGAAATACCTATTCCTGGAGCTGAATCTCCACATGCCATGCTAATGACAAATTTCGTAAATGCAATTATTGATGGCGAAACTCTCATAGCACCGGGCATCGAAGGAATTGGATCAGTTGAATTAGCCAATGTAATGGTATACTCAGGCCTGATTGGGAAAGCTATTGACCTTCCTATGGACAGCTCTGCATGGGAGACAAAACTAAATGAATTGATTGTTAACTCTAAACACGAAAAAAAGATTGTCGAAGTCAGCAATAAGGACTTCGCTGCAAGCTTTCGCAAATAATTTAATAATAAATATAATATGGAACTAATGGGAATTGCAGACGAGGCCTCACCCTCGATCGAAGGTCAAATTCGAGCCACCAAAAAGCTCGGCTGGAAATGGATTGAAGCTCGATTCGCCGAAGTAGACGGATGCGAAAAAGGTCCTGTACATGACATTCCAGATGCAGCTTTTGACGTCTTAGCTACTAAACTTGAGGAAGCTGGAGTTGGTGTCTATGCTCTTGGATCAACGATATGTAACTGGGCAAAGACTATTGACACTCCTTGGGATGTAACAATCGGTGAAATAAATCGGGCCATTCCTCGCATGCAACGTCTTGGAACGAAGTATGTTCGCATTATGAGTTTCAAACCGACTGATGAAACTGATGAAACTCCAAGCATCGTCTTTGATCGACTCCGTGAAGTAACCCAACGTTTTCTGGATGAAGGACTTCAACCCGTACACGAAAACTGTATGAACCATGGCGGAATGAGCTGGCAACATGGATTAGAATTACTAGAGAAAGTGCCTGGCCTAAAATGGGTATTTGACACTGCCAATCCAATTTTCAACTCAGATCGATCTAAACCTCAACCATGGCCAAAACAAGATCCATGGGAATATTGGCAAAATATAAAGGAACATACTTGCCACATTCATATCAAAGATTGCGTTTGGGTAGAGGAAAAGAATGATGCTGACTACACCTTTCCTGGAGAAGGCGATGGTCGTGTTCGAGATATATTAAAAGATGCATTCAATAATGGTTATGATGCTGGCATCTCAATCGAACCTCATATGGCTGTTGTCTTTCACGACAAAGATAGTCAAGCAAGCGAGGATGATATGTTTGATAACTATGTTGAATACGGCCAGAAACTCGAATCACTTATTGATGATATAAACAACAAATAAAATAATTAAACTTTAATGAAACCTCACAATCCTATTTTCATCCTCCTTTTGGATTGTATCATTCTGCTTGGATGCACAACCAGCTTGATCAATTGCTATTCTGCAAATCAAGATGATTCATATGTAATTCATAAAGACCTCAAAATAGATATTCTGGTCTCTGAACCTGATATTATAGATCCAGTCGCATTGACCTTTGATCATAATTGCCAGCTGTATGTAGTAGAAATGCGAGACTATCCCACTGGTTTGCCAAAAAGATCTAAAGGTGGATCGATTAAATTACTTACTGACACTAATGGGGATGGGAAATATGACAGAATAACTCAATTCGCAAATAAACTTTCCTATCCTACATCAGTAATGGCTTGGAAAGAGGGTATATTAGTAGCAGCGCCCCCAGACATCATTTACCTAGAAGACAAGAATGGAGATGGTATCAGTGATATAAGAAAAACAATTGTTAGCGGATTTAAGCTTGGAGTAACCGACAGCAACTTTAATAGCCTTCGATGGGGAATAGATAATTGGATCCACGGAGCTAACGGAGGTAATGGCGGAAGGATTCGATTCTCCAATAATAATGCACCTACTATTTCGCTTAGGAATCTTGATTTCCGATTTAAGCCTAACACACTTAAACTAGAGACCACCAATCAGACCGGAGGTGGCTTTGGACTAGTATTTAATGAATGGGGTCACAGCTTTACAACATACAATATCGACTATCTCCAACAGAGAATCATACCGCAAAAATACATAGATCAAGCGAGTAATCTGCCATCATTTGAAGCAACAAAGAATATCTCAATACATGGCAAAATGGCACGAATATTTCCAATTGCTGAAGCGGAAACTCGAGTCAATCATCCTGAACAAGCAGGGTATTTTTCCTCTGCAGGAGGTATGGGCTATCTTGGTATTTCCGGCTATCCAAATGATTTAAGTAACAGTATTTTTGTATGTGACGTAGTTAGCAACTTAATCCACCGCAATATTCTGAAATTAGAAGGAGGCGCCTTTAAGGCAAAGCGCCCTCCAGCTGAAAAAACTTCTGAATTCTTTGCAAGCAAGGACAATCATTTTCGTCCTATAGCTCTTGAGCTAGGACCTGATGGGGCACTGTATCTAGCAGACATGCAACGAGAAGTGATCGAGCATCCCGATTATATTCCCAGCAAATTAAAAAAAGAGATGAAAATTCGCGGAGGTGAAACAAGAGGTCGTATTTACCGAATAACACCAAAATCCAAAGACTCTAAAGCTATCACTAAACTTGATCCAATTAAGCTAGACAATCTTGAAGCTGAGTTTGCTAGCCCTAATCAATGGCGGAGGTGGACTACACAAAGATTAATTTATGAGAGTCAGGATTCATCACTAGTTCCGCAATTACGAAAATTAATTAGAGACAATAATCACTTTGTAAGGCTACACGCTTTATGGTCACTACAAGGACTCGGAGCAATTCAGGCCAACGACATAATCAAGGGACTCAATGATTCAAATCCAAGAATACGAGAAAATACTATTCGCATTACAGAGACAGGCCCAATTGAAGATCAAGCCATAATCCAAAAACTGTTAAAATTGGCAAAAGATCCAGATTCAACCGTACGTTTTCAGCTTGCTTTAACGCTCGGAGAAACCAAGCCAACGCCTCTTATAAGAAATGCCTTAGAAATGATTTATTTTAAGGGGCATAAAGATCAGTGGACACGAAAAGCAATACTTTGTTCCTTGAGAGAATCTGCAGTACCATTTACTACAAAATTATCTCAAAGAATTCCTCCGGCATATTTATTGGAACTATTTGAATTTTCCGCCAGCCAAATAACCAATCCCACAGATTTAAAACTCCTAATCGAAACAATATTAAATTCTCCTTGGGAAAATGGCGAAAAAGTACAGGCTATAAAATCACTTCGCTCTGGACTGACTCGTTCATCAAGTCTAAGTAGCCTTAAATCACTTCAAGCTGATTCGCTATTTTCAAATTCGAATAATCTTAGTCTTGAACTAAAAATAGAAATTCACCAGCTATGCCTTACTGCAGGGATAGGTAATTTTCTTAATGCATCCAATATAAAGAAAATTTTTGATGACACACCTCAGCTTGATGGAACAAATCTTGAAAAGACAAAACAATACATTCGTTTTATCAGCCTGACAGGAAAACCTTCTGCTATAATTGAAAAATTGTCATCAATCATTAAAAACACTCAAGACAACGATATTCAAATGACTGCCATAAACGAAATTATAAATATCAAGGGGGCTAAACTTCCCACATCATTAGTCTCATTTTGGCCTTATTTTCTTCCATCTATTCGACCACAGGTAATCAATATTTTTGTATATAACAATCGTTTTAGAGACGCGTTTTTAACTGCCATTGAAGCTAATAGCATTACACTGGGTGAAGCAAATCTAGACCTTGAACACCGACGTCAATTGCGAAGATACTCGGGAATTCAAATTGGTAAACGCGCAAAAAACCTCTTTGGTGATGAGGATTATAGCAACCGTAACTCTGAAGTAGAAAAGTGGCTTCCAAAGCTACCCAAACAAGGTAATGCAAAAAACGGAAGAGAAACATTCATAACATTATGTGCAAATTGCCATCGAAGTCACAAAGAAGGCTATGAGCTAGGCCCGGATTTAAAAGGGCTAAATCATAGAAGCGTAGAAGACTTGGCAAGCAATATCATCGACCCGAACATGGCTATTAATCCTAAGTACGCATCCTACTCAGTTATAACAAATAATGATGAAACTTACGTTGGAGTTCTTTCAAACCAAGGCGCTAACTCAATTACAATTAGCATGCCACTTGGCATCACTAAAACCATTAATCGAAAAGACATAAAAGAACTGAAATCTATTAGGTCTTCATTAATGCCTACAGGACTTGAAAAAACCCTTACCCCAGCTAATCTTCGCGACGTTATAGAATATATTCGCCAACCTTAGGCCAAACGTTAAATACGAAAAAACAGATTCAATGAAGCACTCGATAAAAATTTTAATTTGCTTATTAGCTTTAACATCAAACGTCAAAGCAGAAAAATTCTCCGCCGGAGGCATATCATTTGAAGGCCCCAAAGGATGGCAATCTCAAAAGCCATCTTCATCCATGCGAAAAGCTCAATTTGCTATTAAAGATAAAAATGGCATGGCTGAAGTGGTATTCTTCTACTTCGGCCCTGGAGCTGCCGGAGGAGTAAAAGCTAACGTGCAGCGATGGCTGGGCCAATTCAAAGAGCCAGCTGATAAATTAAATGCAAAAATAAACAATGAAACAATCAACGGAACCAAAGTTACTTATGTAACAGCAGAGGGTACATTTATGAAAGGGCCACCTTTCGGCGGCACCAAAGTTCCAGTCCCTAACAGCGGTCTCTTAGCTGCCATTATCGAAGGAAAACAAGGAGCAGTATTTATTAAAGCAACCGGGCCAAAAGTTATTACCCAGTCCGCCACAAAAGACTTGAAAGCTATGGTTAAAAAGGCACTAAAGAATTAGGGTAATAGATTTAGTACTTAATAATAAGTAAAGGGTTTAAGCTAGTAACCCTTTAACAATATTCCCATGAACATCGGTAAGCCGGTAGTGGCGACCTTGAAATTTAAATGTCAGTTTCTCGTGATCAATACCTAGACAATGCAGCATGGTAGCATGAAGATCATAAACTGGAACTGGATCCTTGACGATGTTGAATGAAAAATCATCGGTTTTTCCGTAGGTTACCCCACCCTTTATTCCGCCACCTGCTAACCACATGCTAAAACATCTAGGATGATGATCGCGACCATATTTTTCCATATTTAATCCTCCTTGGGCATAGACAGTACGACCGAACTCACCACCCCAGATAATAAGTGTCTCATCTAGCATACCACGTTGCTTTAAATCACTAATCAAAGCGGCAGATGGCTGATCAATATCACCACATTGTAATGGCATATCGCGAGGAGTGTCGCTGTGATGGTCCCAACCACGATGGTAAAGCTGAATAAAGCGAACCCCACGTTCAGCTAAGCGCCGGGCCAAAAGACAATTTGCCGCGAATGTCCCTGGTTTACGTGCGTTCTCACCATATAGTGCAAAGGTGCTATTAGGTTCGGATTTTGTGTCCATTAACTCCGGTACGGATGCTTGCATGCGATACGCCATCTCAGCCTGTTGAATTCGGGTCACAATTTCCGGATCACCCAGCCGTTCATGATGTCTCCTATTGAGTTCCTGCCCAAGGTCAAGCATCCGGCGTCGACGTTCAGGAGATATGCCTTTAGGGTTAGCCAAGTAGAGTACTGGATCACCGATAGATCTAAACTGAACACCCTGATGTTCAGACGGAAGAAAACCACTACCCCATAATCTTGCATACAGTGCTTGTGAATTTCGCTTAGCGCTTCCTTGCGATAACATAACAACAAAAGCTGGCAGATCAGAATTCTCACTACCTAGTCCATAACTAGCCCACGCACCTGCACTCGGTCTACCTGCTTGCTGGAATCCAGTCTGAAAAAACGTAACAGCTGGATCATGATTAATCGCCTGTGTCTGCATCGAACGCACAACCGCTATCTCATCCGCAACCTTTCCAAGGTATGGCAAAGTTTCGCCCAACTCGATGCCACTTTGTCCATGTTTATTAAACTGGAAAACAGATCTACAAATGCGTTTATCTTTCTGCCCAGAAGTCATGCCAGTAAGGCGTTGACCTTGAAAAAAGGAAGAATCAAGCGGATCACCGTGGCGTCGAACAACTTCAGGCTTATTATCGAACAATTCAAATTGAGATGGAGCGCCATTTTGAAAAAGATAAATTACCCTCTTTGCCTTTGGAGCAAAGTTTGGAAAACCAGACAAGCCTCCAACTCTAAAACCACCAGTTGCCGATAAAACACTAGGATTCAATATTGATGCCAATGCAGCTGAACCAATACCGACACTAGCGCGGCCAAGAAATTGTCGCCGAGTTTCAAATAAGGCCGCACTCTCTTCAGTAGTCATATCAGTTTCGCGTAATAGCTTCGTCAGTACAAAAGACAGCATTGGCGAGCGATGTAAAAGCTGCCAAATGTGCCAAGTCGAGCGATCTGTCATAAGGCGCTTCTCCAATAGTCATTAAATCTGCTGCAGAATCTGTATCGACACGAAAGCCCATCAATAAATCATTCAATGCATCAAGTAATAATCTCTGCTCCGTTGGTTTAGGTTTACGCCCACAAATCAGACGATACAACTGATCAACCCGTATCGAATTAACTGAAAAGTCACGCATAATTCGCTCTGCCAATTTTCGTGATGCCTCAATAAAAGTCGGATCATTCATTAGGACCAATGCAGCCAATGGAGTATTTGTATTGGGACGCTTAAGTACGCACACTTCACGTGAGGGCGCATCAAAAACCTGCATGTTTGGAGGCGGGACCGAACGCTTCCAATAAGTGTACATACTACGACGATAAAGCTTCTCACCATGGTCCTGTTGAAAACGAGGGACATTGGTAAACACTACTTCACCCCACAACCCGGGAGGCTGATACGGCTTCACGCTTTCTCCACCAAGGTAATCCACCAAGAGACCACTGGAAGACAAGGCATGATCTCGAATCATTTCTGCTGGCAATCGAAAGCGAGGGCCGCGCGTGAACAAACGATTCATAGGATCCTCCTCAAGCACTGCTTCTGTAACTCTCGACGATTGTTGATAAGTAGCCGACATAACAATTTGCTTGTGCATAGCCTTAAGATTCCAACCCGAACTCATGAATTCTACGGCCAACCAATCAAGCAAGTCTGGGTGCGTCGGCCATTCACCCTGCGAACCAAAATCTTCCGAAGACCTTACAATACCTATACCAAAATGCATCTGCCATAAACGGTTTACCGTGACTCTGGCTGTCAAAGGATTAGCCTTGCTTACCAACCACTTTGCAAATCCAAAACGGTTCCGCGGAAGATCAGTAGGCCATTGACCAAGCGCAACCGGCAGCCCAACACCGATTTCAACATCGCCAGGTTGATCATACTGACCACGGTTTAAGACGAATGTTTTTCGAGGTGGGGATTTCTCACCCATTACCATTGTCGTGGGTACTTCTTCTTCAATCTTGATCAATTTAACACGAATTGCATCAAGTTGTTTTTCCTTATTCGATTTTTGGCGAACAACCATACCCGACTTATCCCAATAAACAGCACCATCAAACTGTGTAAATGCCCAGCCTGTAATCTTCTGTCCAACATTTAGCCCTACTCTTTTGGCATCAACTTCAAGCCTCACCCACTCACCTGACTTAGGCAATGGTCCCATCTTTCTACGACTAGCAGTATTTTCCTGTCCCCATTCAATTTTCCCTTCTCCCCAGTAAGCACGATGTTCCCAACTCTTACCGTCATTCCACTGGAGCATAATTTGCTTGGGCAGATTATTGGGATCCAAATAAACGTAAGAAAATAGCTTCGTATTCTCACCAATCAGAAGGCCATCTCTTGCATTCTGAACAAGATGCTGCCCACGCCCCTGGCTAATCCTTCTATGTGAACGTTTACCACTATAAACCGGATAATCAGGTCTACTGACAAACTCAAAAGTCTCCCCACCACCTCCATTGCCAATTGCATCTACCCCTTTTGGCAGGTTGTCATCGATCCAAATCTCCTCTGTAAATTCAGGTGGAAGCAAAGCTTCATTTACTTCTTTTGCTAATTTTTTTTCCCTGATACCAAGACTTCTCAATTGTTCTTGCTGCCATGCTGTTGGAGCCTTCAAGAAGGGTTTATCAGCCTGCTTATCCGAATTGCCCACATGGGCACGCTCTGGAACGTTGTTAAACAAGGAATAAAAACCATAAAATTCTTCTTGAGAAATTGGATCATACTTATGGTCATGGCAACGCGCACAGCCAAAAGTCAAACCTAGAAATACCGCGGAAGTAGTTTCGACTCTATCAACCACTGTCTCCACTCGATACTCCTCATCAATCACACCACCTTCACTTTGAATTGAGTGATTGCGATTGAATCCGGTAGCTACTTTCTGCGCAAGTGTAGGTTCAGGTAAAAGGTCACCAGCCAATTGTTCAATTACAAATTGATCGTAGGGTAAATTCCTATTAAATGATTGAATCACCCAATCACGCCACGGCCACATTACTCGCCGACGATCAAGGCTATATCCATGTGAATCAGCATAGCGTGCAGCATCAAGCCAATTAAGCGCCATCCGTTCACCATAACGAGGTGAGGCAAGTAATCGGTCGACTACTTTTTCAAAGGCCTCAGGCGAGGAATCTGAAAGGAAAGCATCAATCTCAATGGGAGTTGGAGACAATCCGATTAAGTCAAAACTTACGCGCCTTAGCAGTGTCTCTTTATTTGCTTGAGGTGATGGTTGTAAACCAACAGATCTTAACTTAGCCAAAACGAATTGATCGATTGCACCGACTGCCCAAGCTGAATCACTAAGAGCCGGCAATGAAGGGCTTTTTGGAGGTATGAAGGACCAATGCTTCTTCCACTGGGCTCCTTCCTCTATCCAATGCTTCAGTGTACTGATTTCATTCGACGATAAAACTTTACCTGAATCCGGCGGAGGCATCCGATTGGAAATATCAGAATTGGTTATACGCAAAAACAACTCACTTAAATCTGGTCGACCTGGAGTAACTGTTTCAGTAATAAAATCTTCAGTATCCAACCGCAAATCAGCCTTACGATTAGCCTTATCCGGGCCATGACATTCAAAACACTTGTCTGAAAGAATTGATCGTATATCCCGATTATAATCTACATCAATCTCGGATAAGACTGTCGCGGATTTGAAAAGCGACGCCAAAATAAAAAAGTATATTCGTAATTGAAATCGAAAAGCCAAGGAAGGAAACAATAAAGCCATCAACCGGCTTGGCCAAGCGCAGTTATTGGCCTTTAGCCTTTAACTCAGCATTTGTTTGAGCACCGAATTTTCGAAGAATTCCAACTATTTCAGGAAGATCAAAATTTATTGCTAGATCTAGCGGGGTATCGGACACCAATTTTTTATTGCTTTCTTGCCCAAATAATCGGTTTCGAATTTTGGTATTTGCACCAGCCTCAAGCAACTGAACAACCACATCAAAGTGCTCCTGCCCAACAGCAACATGCAATGCTGTCCAACCATTGTAACTTTGCATGTTTAAATCAGCGCCTTGCTTCACCAACCTATCGACCATGGACTTTCGGCCGTGATATGCTGCATGGATCAATGGAGTATTCCCCCATTTCTCTTCTTTAAAATTTATATCTACTCCTGAAGCTAAATGCTGATCAAACACTGAAATATTATTCGTCGTAATAGAGTCATGTATGGAAAAATCAAAAGTATTCGCTGGAGTAGACTTTAATAAACTACATCCAGAAAAGAACAAAACAATGACAATAAGCCCATAGATCTTTTTCATTAGTGAAATAGCATTATAGATGTATTTACTGATTAACGATAAAGTTGAGTTTCAAGACGGTTACTGTCATCACCCAAACTCATTCTAGGAATCGCCTTAAGAGAAAATAGCAAGCTCACACTAAAATCATTTTTACCGGCACGATGATCACGCAAGCGAAAACGAAGAGCTGAGGTGACGCTCGAAAAGTCGCGATAAAGACTATAGCTCTGCTCCTCCATTGTGCCATCGCTAGCCTCAAATTGATGTATCATCCGAAAACCCCACTCCTCGTTGAAACGATAATACAACCGACTATAAAGCAAATTATTTCCCCAGCGCCAATCTTCACCAAGCGAATTTTCAAAAAATGGATCATATGGATAACGAACCCTTAACTCATCCTGATTCAAGTCTCGCAAATAACGATGCCCCAAGGTGAGACTCCATTTATTATTCGGCAACAAGGATATCGTGTGATTGGCTTCGTTAAGTAGCCTCTTGTTGGGATTGTAGCGCAACTCTGAACCCAATAGCAGCCAAGAACGAGGCTTAACTTCCAAATCAGAATATACATCATTGAAACGGGTCTCATACATCTCTGGTTCCAGTCGCCAGTCTGTGAAGAACTCCCAATTTAAAACGTCATCCACCAAACCGAAACGTTTTGTTTGAAGTCTATTTCTAAGACCAATTCTAATTACATTTCTAGAATCAATCGTATCGATCGAATTATAATCAGGGAAATCTATTGGGCGCAAACGAAGTGAGTGAAGCTCACGATCAAACTGCGGAAGCTCCCATGGCCGCTCGCTGGGCTCAGGTACAAATACATAGTTTACCATAGGCTGCACAACATGCCTCAACCCATCAACATCCAGCACTGGCAACTTAGTGTTAGGCCAAGTATTTGAAGCCTTTAATGAAAACTCAACGCCAGTGTTAAAAACAGATCGATCGATATCAATTACGTTATCAATATTAATGTCATCACTCGATCGAGATCCATAATGGGTAAATCTAACACCCACATGTGGCACAACATTTAACCAACTAAAATACTTCCTTGGCAGGAGTAACTGTTGGTGGGTATCCCCACGAAAAGCTTCATATGGATATAGCCCCGCATGGTCATCACCAGGCTTGAATTCAAAATAACCTAAAGAAGTTTCACTTTCGTAAAATATTGGTGTCTCTCCAAGGCGTTGCCTCAAACCAATCAATCGCAATTCAGGCAACCTCTCAATTGTCTGGTAAAAGTCATCCACTTGCGGTTGAGCAAGAAGGCTAACGCTATAATTCTGCCAATGTTTTGCTATTTCAACATGAGACGCAGGCTGCGGATTACGACGAAAATCACTCTCAAAAAAATCACGGTTCATGTATCTATCACTCTGATCTTGCAACAATAGCTTAGCTGTGAAGTTGGTCTGAATATTCACAGAGTGATAAAGACTTAATCTATGGCGATCAGTTCTATCTGTGAACTCAATGCTACCAGACCGACTACCTGCCCCAGACTGAGGATCTTGATCATTCAAAATGTAAATTGATGCATCACCTTGCCCCAAGGACCCAAGATCGTAATCAACATCCAGACCTCCAGCCAAACCACGTCGTGTCCGATAATCCAAATGAGCTGCACCATTTAGTCGATCGTTCAAATTCCAGTTGTAAGTCCCCTCGAAAAACATTCCATAACGGCTACGATAACCGGGAGTAATACTCCAATGATTCGGAGGCTGATCCAATCGTCGCCTGTAATATGGAAAATAAAAAACCGGGACATTACCTGCATAAAAAGTCGCCCCTTTCGCCTCAAAATATTTCCCAGGAATAACACTTAAACTCCTTGTCTTCAATTTGAGCAATGGATCGGACCGATCATCTGAAGTCAATAACACATCCTGAGCTGAATACTCGTTCTTATTCGCATCCCCCTTTACATTTTTTCCTTCGACAAAAAAAGGCACCTGTCCAGCACGGAAATTATCTGTCTGCATCGATCGGCTCTGGAAATTGTAATAAAGTCGATCAGAGGTAAACACCCTATCCTCACTCTGTAAGGTTACATTGCCTTCGGCGAATATTTCCCCAGTGGATTGATCCAATTGACCTTTATCTGCAATTACGAAGACACTTTCCCCCTTCTCCTTGAAGGTAATTCGAAAGCGATCATTTAAGATCACCTTTCCCTCATTTATATTGTAATCAAAATCCCCAGGTTCAAGGGACTCAATTTCCCAGACCGAATCACCATTATCCGACAATTCGGATGAAAACAATGCATCTGACCAAGCGGCCCACAGTAACAGAAAAAAAGAAATCCAATAGCGATGCATCTACGGCCTGTAAGTAAAACAGAGGCTTCTCACGCTGCCAAGCCGGAGTTGCCCGTCAACTGAGAAATTATCAAATCGGAGTCCAAAGATTTGACAATTATCTAAAGCTACGTTGACACTGGTTTTTGGTAATAACATCCTTTGCTGATTAACCGTCTGACCATGAAATACTCAAGATCTAAATCAGGTTTTACACTAATTGAATTACTGGTAGTAATTGCCATTATAGCAATACTAGCTGGGATGCTTCTCCCCGCGTTAGCCAACGCAAAATCCAAGGGACAAGGAATTTCCTGCCTGAACAATTGTCGACAACTGATGCAGGCATGGACTCTCTATTCTGGAGATTTTGATGAACGTGTCTGCAATAACTTCGGGGTAAGTGAAACACTAAACTCCATTTCAACACGAAAGTTCGATAACTGGGTAAACAATGTAATGACATGGGGATCCGGAAATAGCATCGCAGATCAAAGCGTAACGAATCGAGCTTGGGTAAGTAATGGAGTTCTCGCACGTTATACTGCTTCTGCTTTCGGCATTTACCGCTGCCCAGCAGACAAATACCTCAGCCAAAACCAAAAACGAGCAGGCTTTAGCCACCGAATTCGAAGCAACGTAATGAACGCGTTTTTTGGCAGATTCAATTCTGCAAACCCTTCAGACCCAACAAGATTTGGTCGCAATGCACTTCTACAACAATACAAACAATTCATGAAAACTACCGATGTTCCAATGCCTGGAAATACATGGGTGACTCTTGATGAACATCCGGATAGCATTAATGATGGATATTTTATTAATGGACCAAATAACGGAAACTGGGGTGATACCCCTGGTTCTAACCATGGAGGTGGGTGTTCATTCTCCTTTGCTGACGGGCATTCTGAACTGAAGAAATGGTTAAGCCCGACTACTAAGGTGCCCGTAAAGTACAGATGGGGAACGCCCGCACTCGACGCCGATGGCAAAAAGGATTTTCAATGGTGGAAAGATCGTACTGCCTTTGTTCTATATTGATTAGTATTGCTGGGGTTGACACCAGTTTTTAGTGGGAATAGATTCGGATCTCACCTTGCCCTCGTAATGAAATACTCAAAATTTAAATCTGGCTTTACTTTAATCGAATTGCTGGTGGTAATTGCCATCATAGCAATACTAGCTGGCATGCTTCTCCCTGCGTTAGGAAAGGCTAAAGAGAAGGCTCGTCAAACCGGTTGTATGAATAATATGAAGCAATTTGGTTTAGGAGTAATCTTCTTCTCAGAAGACCACGAGGATTATCTACCTCATAGGCAAAACTGGCTGGATAGGGGAAACAATAGAGATATTAAAGCAGGACAGATGTATGCCTATCTTAATACAACTGATATCTACGTATGTCCTACAGATAGAATTCAATTGAAGAGACCCGGCCAATGGTCAGACCGTCGAGATTTCAGCTATGCTATCTCGGGACCGGGGGCAGATCCTCACGATGCTAGAAATGCAAGCCAGAAGCATGACAGAACTTGTGTAAAATTATCTGGTTGGACAGATCCAAGTAAGTCCTTCACATTCATGGAGGAAGCTTTGGATGCACCTCTAAATGATGGTCATATATGGCCGAATACATGGGATGTTCTAGCCACTCGACATAAAGGAAAGGGCACCGGATGGGGAGTGAACGGCCAAGGCGACAGAAAAGAAGTTGCAGGAATTGGTAACATTCTAATGGGGGATGCTCGGGTTGAACCATGGACAAAACAGAAATTCCTAAAGTTTGGCTATCAAAAGGCAAACAGCCGCCTTTGGAAGCCATCCGGCAAGGTTACGCAACCTAGTCCATGAGCATTTCAAATAAATAACTTTATACATAGCGTAACCTGACGATTGACGTATCAGGGACTTTCGCGTCTATTGAGTGCAACTTTTTCTTGTATGAACAATTCACTGTCCCGTCGTTCGGCTATCAAATCTATCGTAGGCACCACAGCTGCTGTTGGAGCTACCATAAATGCTAAACCGCTACTTCAAGCGGCTGAAAAAAAAGATAAGCTCAAGGGAAATATTCGTCATTCGGTCTGCAAGTGGTGCTATGGCAGCATCGGACTGGAAAAACTAGCTGCTAAAGCTGCTAGTCTCGGAATGGAATCCGTTGAGCTCCTCGACCCACCTGATTTCCCAACAATGCAAAAACACAATTTAAGCTGTGCAATTGTAAGTTTTCCAACTGGCACCCTTAAGGATGGGAAAACTCGTGTAGGTGGAATTTCAAGAGCCTTCAATCGACTGGAGCATCACGACACATTAGTGGATATTTACGAGAAACGAATCAAGGAAGTTGCAAACGCTGGGCTTAAAAATCTAATTTGTTTTTCTGGAAACCGCGCCGGCATGGACGATGAAACCGGACTTAAAAATTGTTCCATCGGCCTTAAGAAAATTCTACCTATCGCGGAAAAACACAAGGTCAATATTGTCATGGAGTTGCTTAATAGCAAAGTAAACCATAAGGACTACATGTGCGATCATACAAATTGGGGAGTAGAATTATGCAAAACAATCGAATCAGAAAGATTTGGCCTACTTTACGACATCTATCATATGCAAATTATGGAAGGAGATGTTATTAGAACAATTCGAGACAAACACAAGTATCTCTTCCACTATCACACCGGCGGAAATCCTGGAAGAAACGAGATTGATGAAACTCAAGAACTCTACTACCCCGCAATAATGCGAGCTATTCTCGAGACAGGATACAAGGGCCACGTTGGTCAGGAATTTATACCTAAACGCGCCGATAAACTCGCCTCACTCGAACAAGGTGTCCGCATCTGCGACGTTTAAAAATGAGTCCCAATATTTCTGAAGCTAAGCGGGAAGCAATCACCGCCCTTGTGAGCCGTTTAGTTCTGAAGACGGAAGTATACGATATACATACCCATCTTTACGATCCGGCCTTTGGTGAACTATTACTTTATGGAATCGATGATCAATTAGTTTATCATTACCTTGTTGCCGAAGCATTTCGTCACTTCGACATTCCATACGACGATTTCTGGAAACTCTCCAAGGAAGATCAGGCACAGATGATTTGGAACGCTTTATTCATAGATAACTCGCCTCTTTCAGAAGCATGCCGCGGGGTATTAACCGTGCTAAACCGGTTAGGTCTCGACGCTAACCAGCGTGATCTACCAAGCATACGCAAATGGTTTAATGAGCAGGATCCCGATGAATATATCACCCGTTGCATGGATATAGCCAAAGTCAGCAAAATTTGTATGACCAATTCACCTTTTGACAAACTGGAAGCATCAAAATGGAAGTCTGGATTTGAGAGAGATGAACGTTTTACCTCTGCACTGCGTATAGACCCGCTTCTTTTGGAATGGGACACCATAATTCCGCAACTAATAGCGGAAGGCTATGATGTGCAACCAGATTTCTCAGGAAAAACAATGGAAGAGGTTCAGCGATTTCTACGTGACTGGGCTAATGAGATAAACCCTCTCTATGCAATGGTTTCTTTACCTCCAACATTTGAATACCCTGCAAATAACCAGTGCTCAAAATTGATCGACGAAGCAATTCTCCCCTTTTGCCGTGGGAATGGACTTGCCTTCGCTCTTATGATCGGTGTGAAACGTGGCGTGAACACCGCAATGGAATTGGCGGGCGACGGAATCGGCAAACCAAGCCTTATCGGACTCGAAAATCTCTGTTCAGACAATCCAAACAACAAATTCCTTTGCACTGTGCTCTCTAAAGAAAGTCAGCACGAGTTATGTGTTATCGCACGAAAATTCCGTAATCTTCATGTCTTTGGATGTTGGTGGTTTACCAATATTCCTAGTGTGATTGAGGAAATGACTCGGATGCGACTTGATTTGATAGGAATGAGTTTCACGCCACAACACTCAGATGCACGAGTACTGGATCAAATTATTTACAAATGGGATCACTCTCGTGAGATAATCAACAAAGTTTTAGTAGAAAAATACCTTAATCTTTCTGTAACAGGCTGGGAACCAAGCGCGGAGGAAATTCAACGAGATGTAGAAGGATTATTTGGAGAAAATTTTAACCGATTTATAACGAGATAGTTCGGTGAATTTTGATCAATCGCCCCAGTCTATTCGGGATGCACCATATTGACCAAGCGGAATCCAAACGCCAATTCCAGCATTATTGGCAAGTTCATCGAGGCTAAACCATAAACAGCCTTCCACACTTCCCTTCCCTAAAGTCCGTATTGATGCGCCGTCAGAATTATCAAACAAATATACATTACGTTGATTATCAATACCTAAAAGGCTTCCATCGACATCTGCCAATTGCTGCAACTCCCCATTTGGCTTGATCTCATCAAGCATGGTAAACTTACCTTTCTCATCCAGAGCAAAAGACTGCATATAGGGATCAGCTCGATATTCAATAACTTCACCCTCTTCATTTAGCACTTTAACTCTTTCTGTAAATGCTATGTATAAGGTCCCATCCTTTGTCAGGGCATATGACTTTGGCCAAGCGTTGGGTTGTTCAATTGAATCAATTAAATGAACATCAAGCCCATCATATGAACTAGCGTCAAACCACTCTCCATCCCATTTTCGATTATCATTTCAATGCACTCCTTGAGTGTAAATTATGGCACCACCGTGGGACGTACCAATTAATGAGCCTGGGATAGCCACCGCCTCCCTTACAACCGGATCAAATGGGTCAGCATAATCAACAACGTGTAACTCATAACGAGTAATCCAATGACCATATGGCTTGGGCATGGGTTCCGGTCCCGGCTCCTCTTCTTGATCATCAGTAGTTTTTCCATTATCAGAATCCTTTTTTTCAAAGAATTTGCTATACTGACTACTTATGTAAACAAGTCCGTTTTCATTGAGAATGGCTTCACTGAAATTCCAACGATTAAGATAATGTATATTACGTTTTCCATTTTTATCTGGCTGATCATTCTCCACGACTGAAAGATTAATATTAGAAGCCAAAACCGGATTAGCAGGACCGCTAACATCAAAACAAATTAACTGGCCAGCTCCTCCCCCATAACCAGGCCACCAAATATCATTCATACCTATATCATCGATTTCTCCCCAACCCCAGTAACGATACCCACCCTTGTTTGTCCAAAGTAGTTTACCATCATTAGGCCAATTAGCCTTAAAATTGTTGTTCCACCCCATTTTTTTGTCGACCACTGCAGTCTCGCTAATAATCGAAAGTTCAGGCAATTTGGATAAATCCAATACAGTCAAAAATAGATTTGCAGAAGCCTCCTTATTCTTATCACTATTTTCAGGTAAAGGCTTAAGATCACCATCCTGATAAGCCTTAGTTTGAAGTAAATACAATCTATTATCACGAACCGATACACCAGAAAGGTAAACCTTTCTATCCAGAACAAGATTATTTAATGAAGTATCGGTATCCTTTATAGATGCAACTCGAATTGAAGGCCCTCTCTGCTCGCCATAGTACCAATTGGCCCCTCGAGCCAACTGTAAAAGGTAATCCCCGACAGGAATGACCTGATCTACAAGCCAAGCCAATTCAAGTTTCCCCTTAACTAAGGGTAAATCTCGATCTGAAGCATCTACTGAAAGTAGCTCTTGCCCAGAGATCGATAAAATAAAATCCTTATACTCTGTAGCACGACGTGGCTGCAAAGCATGTTCAATAACTCCCCTTTTTTTCAATGTCTTCTCATTTAGATCTATAATCTGCACCTTCTTGGCATACCCTCCAGCTTCGTGGCCCTGATAAGGCACTAGAATCAAACCGGCGTGAGGAAGCACCGTAAATGCCTTTTCATCATACTGCGCTTCGCTCCAAGACCAACGGTCCCCCATTGTAACCTTATCAAATAACTTTGGCTTAGCCACATCACTGACATCAAATAATGAAACAGCTACCCTCCGCTTGTTATCCGTGTCGTCCACGCCGATAGAAACCAAACGATCTCCAAGCGGTTCAATATAAGTCGACCAGCCTGGCACCTTTAGTTCACCTTTAATCTCAGGTTTACTCGGATTAGAAAGATCAACAATCCACAGCGGATCAATTTGTTCATAAGTAACAATGTAAACACGATCAGCATCGAACCGAGTGGCAAATAGCCGCTCACCTCTTGCTAAATTCAGCTTGCCAAGGCGTTTAGGCTTGTATGGATTATCGAAACTAAATGTCTCAAGAGAAGTCTCCCAACGAGCACGGTTGTTTGTCGAGTTACGGTTAAGCGTCTCAGAAATCACAGTTAAAACATCACCAGACAAACGCATTTTAAATTTATCCGCCACACGACCAGCAGTACGAATAGTTGCGGCCTCTTTCATCGACCCATCCGGCGCAGAGATATCAATACATCGCAAATCAGTTTTATAATAATTCTTCGGCACCGCAGTTGATACAAATAGGAAGCTGTCAGTTGCATATATGTCATTATTATAACCGGTAAAGAAAAGCGAATCTTTCACAATAGGCTGTGCCGGATTATTCAAATCAAATGATGATATCTGCGAGCCATGTTCCCAATGAATAGACTTGGTTCCGTCCTCTCGACGAACCTCTTTTTTACGATAAACCTGTGAAGCGATATACAACGCAGTGCCTACCAGTCGACTTTCTCGAATATATCCCTTAAGAGGCAAACTCTTTGTTATAAACGGGGTATCTTTAGAAACATCCACAATAATAATCTGGCTTTCGGCATCGTTGTTCCACCAGTTACAGCCATCTCGAGCTAACAGAATAACGTGATTGTCTCCAAGCATATACATTTGCTCACCAGAAGCCGGCATTGCAAGCGTTCCCTGCACTACTGGATTGGACTTATCTTGCAAGTTTATCACTTGCAAACCACGAAGGCGGTTAAAGAAATAAAGCTTATTGTTTTTTATGCTCCATATATCCGATTCAACTACATCTCGCGCCTGGTCACCATCCGCGCCGTCTACCTTTTCAGTAGATTCAGAATCGCTTTCTCGACCGGGAACTGGAGCCCCTCCATCTTCGACCATTATTGCACCTTCACTATCCTCCAACTGTTCCTTAAAATCAGTCGTACCCGTATAAAATGATGCTGGCAATTGCTCCTTATCATCACCTCGAATACGAAGTATCTCATTAATTTTAGAACCAGATAGACGAAATACTAATTGTCCTCCAGTACCATCAATCCTCTTGATCGCTCTGGGAGTCCAATTACCACTACCCAAACGCGGCCGACCCTCTAAAGTTACCTTTCTAATACCTTCAGGCACACGAACAGTAACCACTACTTCTTGAGCCCCATCAAAATGAATACTAATTATCTCTGGCGAACCAGAAGAATCTGAATCCTCCGGAGAAGCCACAGCATTATAACTAGGAAAGAATGACGGGGTACTAAACAAAAAACCAAACGTCAAAATCACCATGAAGCCAAATGGCAAATAAGTTGAAAATCTGGAATAACTCATAAACAAGCCACTACTATAAACACCTCAGGTGCTTAGTAAGCTAGAATCTAAAAAAGACAAGACAATTATACGAATGATATTCGCATAAAAAACACCTATTCGAGATTAGTTTGCGAGGTTGATAAGATATTTCTGGATACGATCTCGCTCACCAAGATGCTGTTTCTTCTGATAAATCTGGTGCAAATTAGAACAAATACGCAAAAGTATTCGCCTTGAACTTACCGGGGAAAGAAAATCACTCTCAAATCCGAATCCACCACGTTTCAACCGAGCCGCACACTGACTGTGAGTAAGGAAATTACCCATATTAAATGGATCTACAAAAATGTTAAATGCCGGAGATTGAAGTCTAAGTATAAAATGTCCTGGCATCGCCACGCCCACCAAAGGTATGCTTAATCGTCTGGAAATAAAAAGATATAACAGGCATAGACTGATCGGGTTACCGAGTTTACGATCTATCACTCGGTTAAGATAACTATTTTGAGGATCGTAATAATTTTTTTTATCGCCCAAAAAAAACTCTTCTTCAAATAAAACCCGGTTTATTTCCATCATTGTGACAGGAAAACTTTGTTTTGGATCACACTTTTTTCTTACCCTCTGAACATAGCCATCTAAAATTGATTGGTAGAATCCTTGGTCAACATTCGGGAACACAGTCTTTATTAACAACCAAACACCCTTTTCGAGATTAAGATTTTCACCTCCTCGTTTACAAAAAGAAATAAAATCAACATCAGCTGACTTACGATCCAACAAAGTGATTAACTCCCAAGAACGCTGCCTCACAAGCCTATCATCACTGCTTAGCCCAGCTCTCAAACAAGATCGGGCATCTGAACCACAATCCATTAAAGCTATACGAACAGAATGATAGATCGCTGGATCTGGATCAGATAACAATCGAACCAAGGCAGATTTATCCTTATCGGAAAGAGATCCAATCTGCATAAAGTTTGGGGACTGAGCCTGCATAAATTGGTATAAAAGGAGTTAACAGCCGCCGTTTGGTAGAGCAACTTCAATTTATTCACAATCAAATCAATTCTACGCTTTAAAGAACCAGTTTTACTCGAGAAGTTTTGACCTTATGTTTCAACTAGTATAACAATCCCTGTCCGCATGGGTGTTGCTTGGTAAGGCTTTTAGCCCCAACCCTCTGTATCGGGCAAAGCAACATGAGAATCACAGGAATTATCCCCGCTCGATACTCTTCCACGCGTTTTCCCGGAAAATTGCTAAAACGATTGGGTAATAAACCAATCCTACAGCATGTAGTGGAAAAGTGCCTTCTATCTAAAATGCTCAAAGATGTGATTGTGGCTACAGATGACCCTAGAATTGCAGAGACGGTCAAAGACTTGTGCCGAGTCGAAATGACTCGTTCCGATCATCAAAGCGGTACAGATCGTGTTGCAGAAGTAAGCCAGAGATGCAATCTAGACGCTGTAGTAAATATACAGGGCGACGAACCAATGATCGATCCTGATGTAATTGATAAAGTGGCAGTTTTACTTGATAAAAATGAAATGTCTACTGCAGCAGCCCCAATCAAGCAGCCAGAAGACTTGGAAAATCCAAACGTGGTGAAAGTCGTTGTCAATTCATTAGGTAAAGCTCTATACTTCTCAAGGCATGCAATCCCCTATGTGCGTGATGTAGCTAATTCCTCTATCTCTGAGCACATCACATCATTTCCTTTTTTGAAGCATATAGGTATTTACGGTTACCAGAAGGATACACTTTTAAGATTTGTGAATCATCCCATTTCATCCCTTGAAAAATCGGAAAAGCTGGAACAATTGCGCGCCCTAGAAAACGATATTTCGATCAGCGTTGCGGTTGTGAATTACGATAGTATCGGTGTAGATACACCAGAAGATTTAATAATACTTCAAGAACATTTAAAGACAGAATCGTGAAACATATTTTTGTAACAGGAGGTGTGGTTAGCTCCCTCGGCAAAGGTTTAACAGCCGCAGCTGTTGGCACGCTTTTAGAACGCCGAGGTCTAAAAGTAACGCTCCAAAAATTTGATCCTTACCTAAATGTTGACCCTGGAACAATGAGCCCATTCCAGCATGGTGAAGTTTATGTTCTCGATGATGGTGCCGAAACCGATCTTGATCTTGGGCACTATGAAAGATTCACTAATACAAAGTTAACTCGGTTCAACAATCTAACAAGTGGCCAAGTCTACCAGCGAGTACTTGATAAAGAAAGAAGAGGAGACTATCTCGGAAAAACAGTTCAGGTCATCCCTCATATCACAGATGAAATACAAAACCGCATTCGGGAAATCGGAGAAAAAAGTAAGGCCGATGTGGTGATCACAGAAATTGGCGGGACGATCGGTGATATTGAAGGATTACCGTTTGTTGAGGCAATTCGAGAGTTTGCCCTAAATGCCGGTTCTAACAATGTTCTATTTCTTCACGTCACGTTCATTCCTTTCATCAAGGCGGCTGGAGAATTAAAGACTAAACCTACTCAGCAAGGTGTAGCCAAGCTCAGAGAAATCGGAATTACCCCAGATGTACTAGTATGTCGCTGTGAAAAACCATTAAATGAAGAACTTCGCCAAAAACTTTCGCTTTTCTGTAATGTACAATATGAAGCAGTCATCGAGGAGATAGATGTTGAGCACTCTATTTACGAAGTGCCACTCATGCTACAAAATGAAGGTCTAGACGATTTGATTTGCCGGAAATTGCAACTCGATACTCCACCGGCAGACATGAATTATTGGCAAGATATCATTCGAAAACTTGTCTCACCTCAACACCAAATTCGCATAGGTGTCGTTGGCAAATATGTAGAGCTTCAAGATGCATATAAATCAGTTTATGAAGCCATAATACACGGAGGGGTAGCCAACGATTGTGGCGTTACCATTGAACGAGTTGAAGCCGAAGACATCGAGAAAAACGGAGCTACAAAAGCTCTCAAGGGATACGGAGGCATCCTTGTGCCTGGCGGATTTGGAGAGAGAGGAACAGAAGGAAAAATACTTGCAGCACAATATGCCCGTGAAAACAACGTTCCCTATCTGGGACTTTGTTTAGGGATGCAAATTGCAACTATTGAGTTTGCCCGAAATGTACTTAAATTGAAGGAAGCTCACTCAATTGAATTTTGCCCAGAAACCCCTGATCCAGTGATTGCTCTTTTGGACGAACAACAAAACGTTACCGACAAAGGCGGCACAATGCGTCTTGGATCACAACCCTGCAAACTTACCTCAGGATCTTTAGCTGCTAGGCTTTATGATGCGGAGGAAATTCATGAAAGGCATCGGCATCGTTATGAATTTAATAATAGCTATCGAAAACAATTTGAGGAAGCAGGCCTTATTTTCAGTGGTCAATCACCGGACGAAAAACTGGTAGAAATTATTGAAGTGCCTAACCATCCATTTTATTTGGCTAGTCAATTTCATCCTGAATTCAAGAGCAAACCCAACAAGCCTCATCCACTTTTTGAAGGATTTATTGCCGCGGCTCTTGCTTGCGATAACAATAAAAAAGTGTAATATTCATTTTTTGCCCTTTAAAGGACTGTAACAAATATGGACAACCTCCCGCCAGTAATACTTGCCTCAGCATCATCTAGACGATCAGAGCTACTCGCTTCGATGGACATTGAGTTTGAAGTATTACCTAGCCATGCAGAAGAGCTTATAGACGGATACGATTTTATTCCGGAACTATGTGAAGCCAATGCGCGTATCAAGTCTGAACCAATTGCAGAGTTACATCCCGAATGCCTAGTAATCGCAGCCGATACAATGGTTTACCTCGAGGATAACGTTTATGGCAAACCCACAGACTTGGAAGATGCACATGAAATGATCACCAAACTCCAAGGACGAACTCATCAGGTGAGTACTGGCGTAAGTTTGATTTATCTTAATGAAGAAATAAACAAGACCTTATCAGTGATCACTAATGTTACTTTTCTTCCACTTAACTCTAAACAAATCAGTGAATACCTAAACAAAATCGATCCGCTTGATAAAGCTGGCGGATATGCAATACAGGAGCACAAACACTTAATTGCCAAACGTGTCTCTGGTTCAATTTCAAATGTGATCGGGTTACCTGTCGAGCGACTCAAGGAAGAGCTCAATAGTCTTTTCGGCGAAAAAGTCGAAGAAAAGTGGTAAACCGTTAACACCTGACCAAACAATTTGAACTTTCGTTGCTTTTGAGAGTCAAAGTGCAATGCAATAACTAATTTTTAGTTTGTTACTATACCAAGTGAGAGGTAGATAGTCGCCCGAACAATTCGTTTCCAAACCCTTATGCTAAGTAACCAGCGTCAAATTGAAAATACCATCAGCAAATTGATTGATGGACTTTTTTTCGCTGTAAGTCTTTGGTTGGCTCATAGTTTACGCAGTATACTCGATGTAGATTTGTTTGGTGCAGAGCCAGAAATCGCATCATTTTGGGGAGGACCGTCTGGCCGACCGTATATCTGGATCAGTCTTCTACTCTTGTTCATTGCACCAATTACATTGAACACACAGGGATTTTACTCTCAATCCTATTGGACAAGTCGAAAACAAATATTTTGGTCACTGGTTAAAGCAACCATGATTGTCACTCTGGGAATTATTTTTGGTATTTTCGCTCTCAAAATTCAGTTAACTCGATCTGTTATAATATTTTTTGCACTAATTTGCATTTCACTTATATGGACCAAAGAAGAAATCTGGAGACTAGCTCGACGCAATCAAATGAAGCGATCGGACTCTCAAAAACGCCTGATACTACTTGGTTCAGAATTAGAAACTCAAGAAATGTATCGCCGCATTGGTGACACGAAAAACAACAATTACCGTGTCGTAATGGAATTCAATATCAATCATAAATCCATTGATGAACTAATAGATAGTTTACATGAACACTCTATTAATGTTGTTCTAATTAATGCAGGTCACACAAAATTTGACTTGATAGAAAAGGTTATCAACGCTTGCGAGCTCGAAGGCGTGGAGGTTTGGCTAGCAGCTGATTTTTTTAATACTCAAATTGCCCGAACTACAGTTGATGATTTCCATGGAGTTCCTTTGTTAGTATTTCAAACCACACCAGCTCCCTCATTTCAAAGTCTGGCCAAACAAATTATTGATTACATTGGTGCTTTCACAATGATCTTAGTCTTAAGTCCAGTATTACTAATTTGTGCTTTAGCCATAAAATCTACATCACAGGGCCCTATTCTGTTTAGACAAAAAAGAAGTGGTATCAATGGCCGACCATTTACAATGTATAAATTTCGCTCAATGAATACCAATGCTGAGCAACGCAAGCATGAACTAGAGGCAATGAACGAAATGACAGGCCCAGTTTTCAAGGTATCCAATGATCCCAGAATTACTCCAATAGGTAAGTTTCTTAGGCAATATAGTCTAGATGAACTACCGCAGTTAATTAATGTCCTGCAAGGCTCAATGAGTCTTGTAGGACCAAGACCTCTCCCAGTAGATGAAACTAAACGTTTTGAGGACCTTTCTCATCGACGTCGCCTAAGTGTAAAACCAGGCCTTACCTGCCTTTGGCAAATTAGTGGTCGCAATGAAGTTAAAGAATTTTCCGACTGGGTTCGACTCGATTTGGAATACATCGACAATTGGTCTCTATGGCTTGATATAAAAATTCTTATACGAACCATCCCAGCAGTCTTCAACGGAACAGGAGCAAGCTAAGCAAGCGACCTTTTACGCTTTCACAAACTAGGTCATTATGCTATTGGGATTGCCCGTACAAGGGAGTATGGAATTGCTACTCATTGGATTTGCGGCAGGATTGGTTCATGTTTTTACTGGCCCAGATCATCTGGCTGCTTTAGCACCTTTCGCTGTCCGGAAGGAAAACACAGCAACTTGGCATCTTGGCTTGAGGTGGGGCATTGGCCACGCAGTTGGAGTAGCATTTATTGGAGTACTCATTTGGCTACTAAAAGATTCCTCTTATGTCGCAGGCATATCTACATGGGCAGAAAATTTAGTGGGTGCACTCCTAATACTTACCGGCATCATTGGGATTTATACTGTATTAAGCGGGAAAATTCACACTCACGAGCACAATCATTACGGCATTCGGCACTCACACATTCACTCACACATTGGCCTGTCCAAAACAACAAGTCGCAATCACAAACATTGCCACGCTGCTGGAGGTATCGGGCTGCTACACGGCGCTGCTGGAGGAACACATCTCTGGGTAATACTTCCGACACTGGCTATTGCTCAATTTGATGGGGTAATACTTTATTTAAGTGCTTACACCTTAAGCACTATTGTTTCCATGATACTTTTCACAACTGCCATTGGCCATTTAAACAAATACTTAACAAATTGGCATCCAAGATTGGGTCATCACTTTGGTCTGACATGTTGCATAATAACAATGTCCATAGGCTGCTATTGGTTGCTCACCGGTTAGTCAAATAGCCCAGCAATCTCTCAGCTGCATGCAAAAGCTAAAGCAAAAGACTATAGACTCTCTGCTGAAAGGCACTTCCAGATCATTTTATCTCACGCTTAAAGCACTACCAAAAAAAGTGCGTTCTCAAATCGGACTTGGGTATCTACTAGCAAGAATATCGGATACGATTGCTGATTCTTTAAGAGGCTCTACTCGCCAACGCCTAGATATACTTGAACAATACAATGACCGAATACAAAGACGAAGTGATAAGATGCCTAGTCTGGATAACTTAGCTCAACTACAACAAAACCCTGAAGAAGCTAGGCTACTTGAAAATGCTGATTTACCATTAGCTTATTTGGAAGAATTTTCCGAAACCGATCAAGAATACATCCGTCGAGTATTGAATATAATTATTAGCGGCCAGACACTTGACCTCCAACGCTTTTCCAATGCTAACGCCAACACAATTGTCTCTTTAATCGAAGAAGATGAACTCGATGACTATACTTACCGTGTAGCAGGTTGTGTCGGCGAATTTTGGACACAAATTTCCTTAAGCCATCTGTTTGATGTTGATGCTGCTAAAGAAGCTCAGCTGTTTGATAATGCTGTCCAATTTGGAAAAGGACTTCAGATGATTAACATTTTGCGAGATTTACCTGAGGATCTACGTGCCGGACGGTGCTATATACCCACTACCGTTCTAGCCCAGAATAATCTCACAGCTAAAGACCTTCTACTGCCTGAAAGTATTAGCCGATTCCAGCCAATTTACAGTTCCTATCTAAATAAAACTGTAGAATATTTTAACGCTGCCTCAGCCTACATTGACATGCTACCATTTAACCAATTTCGTATGCGTGGAGCTTGCACATTGCCGGTAATTCTTGGACTTAAAACAATCTCACTACTAAAACAGAACAATGTTCTAGATGGAGATAAAAGAATAAAAGTTAATCGATCAGAAGTTAAATTAATGATGCGCAAAACCGCTCTAGCTTTAGCTTCTCGAAGGCAAACTCAAAAACTCATCTCATTATATCGAGATGCATAATAAACCTATTCTTCTTTTCAAACAGATTTGGAAACTTGTGATGTTGCCGTTCCTTGCAATCTCCATCAATTGCTCTGATACAAGCACGCCATCTCGACTAAATCCGGGATTACAAAAAATAAATCAAAAACCAATTTTCATTAACAGCTTGGGAATGCAATTTATACCTTTGGCAAAAGGAAAAACTTGGTTAAGTGTTTGGGAAACACGTGTTCAAGACTACACTGCATATGCCACTACTAATAATATCCAATGGAAAGCAGCATGGTTTCAGGACTCCGAAAACCATCCTGCTGTAAATATGAAATGGGAAGATGCTCAAGCTTTCTGCGCCTGGCTTACTAAACGTGAACGCCAAACTGGGCTGCTGAATGAAAATGAAGGCTACAGACTACCAACAACAATAGAATGGAGAGAAACGCTTGGAGATGTAGCAGAATATCCCCCAACCCCAAATAGTGGAAATTTTGGTGTTCCACTTAAAATTGACCCATTCCTAAAGACAAGTCCTGCCGGTTCCTTCCCCTCCAATTCACACGGAGTTCACGATCTTCGAGGAAATGTATGGGAATGGTGCATTGCTTGGCCTAAACAAGAGGGTTCAGCACGCATCTTACAAGGTGGAAGCTGGCGAGACAAAAGTCGTAAATTGCTTAATCCTAACCAACCACTTCTTGTTGCTAATCACGTTAGCTCAGATGATTACGGTTTCCGTTGCTTACTAGTCCTTAATAGGCCAACAAACCCCTAGAAGGACTTATTCACAATAGCATAATCTACCTTGTAGAATTTTTATTTCTTGTCGTAAGTTCTCCGTAGGAGGCGAACAATTTCCTACAAAAAAATATCGAAATAAAACATGCCTGATAAGCATCCCGACTTATTTGTCAACCGACACATTGGCCCTAGAGAAGAGGATATAAAATCCATGTTACGTTTATTAGGGCAAGGTTCTCTAGAAGAGATGATCCTCAACGGAGTACCCAATAGTATCCTTAGTAAAGACACCCCTAAACTTCCTGAAGCCAAAAACGAAACAGAAGCAATTGAGTCG